>Ga0209399_10000045_pt1 | contig 68728 bp, 51 predicted proteins | sample OV2TP3_FD_184130 | JGI IMG/M metagenome (GOLD analysis project Ga0209399, IMG submission 184130) | Hot spring microbial communities from Beatty, Nevada to study Microbial Dark Matter (Phase II) - OV2 TP3 (SPAdes) (version 3) | ecosystem: Environmental > Aquatic > Thermal springs > Hot (42-90C) ... | reverse complement strand
GCAAAGCCCGAAGAACAGGAAGACCACCATCTCCCCCTCTAAGAACAGGATGTGGGAGGGCGCCAGCTTCAGCGTCTGGAACATGAACATGAAATACCACTCCGGCTTGATCCCCGCCGGGGCCGGGGCGAACGGATCGGCCTTGACCCCCAGCTCCCACGGGAAGACCGCGGCCAGCGCGGCCAGAAGCCCCAGCGCCACCAGCCACCCCAGCGCATCCCTCAGGAGGAAGTTGGGGAAGAAGGGCATCTTCTTCATCCTGTCCTCCTGGCCCTGCATCGAGGGCGGCACGCTCATCCCCTGGAACTGCACCATCAGGAGATGCAGGGCGAGGACCAGGGCGGTCAGCATGGGGAGCACGGCCACGTGAAACCCGAAGAAGCGCGTCAGCGTGGCCCCCGTCACGTCCTCCCCCCCTCGCAGGAAGATCAGCAGCGGCTGGCCCACCACCGGCACGGTGTTGACCAGCTCCGTGCCCACCTTCGTGGCGAAAAACGCCAGCGTGTTCCAGGGGAGGAGATACCCGCTGAAACCGAAGCCGAGCACGCAGAAAAACAGCAGCACCCCCGTCACCCAGGTCAGCTCGCGGGGCTTCCGGTAGGCCTTGAGCAGAAACACGCTCAGCATGTGGACGAACAGCACGGCGACCATGAGGTTGGCCGACCAGCTGTGGATCGACCGGATCAGCCAGCCGAACCGGACCTCTGTCACGATGAACTGAACGCTCTCGAACGCCGCCTCCGCCGTCGGGCGGTAGTACAGCAGCAGCAGGATGCCCGTGACCACCTGGACGGAGAACAGGAACAGGGCCATCCCCCCGAAGTAGTACCAGATACTGTGCCGGTGCAGCGGCACGACCTTCTTGGCCAAAAACGACAGAGCGACCTGGACCTGAAGCCGCTCGTCCAGCCAGTCGAGAACCTTCGATCTGGTCTTGGCTTCCACGCAACCCTCCCTTCTCCCTACGCCTTCGACACCACGATCTCATCCCCACGGACAGCCACGCTATAGGCCTCCAGCGGCGCCGGAGGAGGGCCGGACAGGACCTCTCCGTTGAGGTTGAAGTGCCCGTTGTGGCAGGCGCACCAGATCTGCGACAGGTCCCCCCGATACTGCACCGTGCACTGGAGATGCGAACAGACCGCCGAGAACGCCTTGTACTCCCCCGAAGGCAGGCGGACCAGGAGCCCCGGCTTGCTCCCGAACTTGAAAATCTTCCCCGTGTTGGGGGCCAGCTCCCCCACCTTCCCCGCCACCACGCTCGCCAGCACCGCCTCCGAGAGCCTGGGCGGCAGCACGAACTGGAGGATGGGGTAGAAGACGCTGCCGGCCAGCCCGACCGCCCCCCCTCCCAGCGCCCAGTTCAAAAACCGCCGACGCCCCCCGGCCGGACGGCCATTCAGAAGCCCCTCGCCGTGCGCCATAAGACATCTCCCTGTCATAATCCTTGACTTCCGCCTTCCGCCTTCCGCCTTCCGCCTTCAGTATAACTCCGCCCCCCCCGCGTGGCACTCCGTGCAGTTCCCCTCCTTCTCCGCGCCTTCCACGTCCACCGGATGCTGGAAGGCCAGGCCCTTCGGCGAATACGTCCCCGTCGCCGGGTCCGTCCCCTGCGCCAGGATCGAATGGCAGGCCGCGCAGTCCTTCGTGATCGTCTGCCCCTCCGCCGTCCTCAACCTCTCCCCGTGGCACCGGAAGCACCCCACGAACTGGGAATGGCCGATGTTGTCCGGGTAGCGATTCCAGGAGACCTTCATCTCCGGGAAGAAGTTCTGCTGGTAGACCCGCTGCACGCCGGCCACCGCCCCGTCCACCGCCGCCCTCCGCGACGCGAACACTTCAGGATAGCTCTCCTGATAGAACTTCGTCAGCCTCTCCTCAATCGCGCGCAGGGCCGAAGGCGTGTCCGGGTACTCCGCGTCCAGGGCCTTCACCGCCTCCCGCTTGATGTAGGGCAGGGTCCGGTCGATCCGCCCGATGGCCATCGCCTCGTTCACCGCCTGCACAGGCGACCGGTAGACGTGGCTGGGCCGGTTGTGGCAGTCGATGCAGTCCAGCGTCCGCACCTCCGCGCGGGCGCGCTCCTCCGGCGTCAGCGGGCGCTCGGCGTCGCTGTACTCCGCGACCTTTCCCGTCCGGTCCTCCACCCGCACCCAGGCGATCTCCTGCCTGGAGCCGTCCCGCGCGATGTACTGCACCTTGTTGGCGATGGCCATGTGCCAGTGGATCCCCTCCACCTTGCCCGTGGCCTCGCTCCCCCCGCCCACGTTGATCAGCACGGTGATCGGCCAGGGGGTGTTGGCCTCGTCGGCCAGAAAGTGATGGTTCACGTCCTTCCGCGCCCCGAAGAACTGCTCCGGCCAGTGGCACTGCTCGCACGTCTCGCGGGCCGGGCGCAGGTTCCGGACGGGCGTGGGGATCGGGCGGGGGTAGACGTTCGCCGCCACCGCGTAGACCTGGTAGGCCCCCGACAGCTTGGCCTTCACGAACCAGTCCGCCCCCGGCCCGATGTGGCACTGCACGCACGCCACGCGGGCGTGGGGCGAGGTCTGGTAGGCCGTGAACTCCGGGTGCATGACCGAATGGCAGAGCTGGCCGCAGAAGGCTACCGACTCGGTCTTCTGGTAGGCCTTGTACGTGCCCACCGCGGACGCCAGCAGAAAGACCCCCGCCCCGGTCAGCCCCAGCACGAGGGCATTCCGGTGGGTCATGTTCTGCAGGTCGATCCGAATCAGCCCGGAGAAGGCCGAAGGCGTCCCTCGCGCCAGCCGCCGCCGCTCCAGAAACGCCCCGACCCCGATCAGCGCCAGCCCGAAGATCAGGAGGATGGGCAGGATCACGAACGTCACCAGCCCCAGGTAGATCGTGGTCTTCTTGACGACCAGGTCGATCAGGTAGAGCAGGAAGATGATGCTGAAGGTGACGGCGGCGATCAGCGCCCCGACCGCCGTCGTCCAGTTGTAGAAGATGCTCGGCAGACGCCTCGTTGCCATAAACACCTCAATGCAGAATACAGGAGCCGGGAGTCAGAATCCAGAATGAAAAGCGTGCCGGTTTGATCTTACTCTGGATTCTGGATTCTGGATTCATCCTTTTCTTTTTCCCTCTCATATTCCAGCGGGTGGTGATGCCGGAACTCCCCCTCCGTGATCTTGCCGTCCAGCCAGGTCGCGCTCATCGGATACTCCCCCGGATGGAACATCACGAAGAAGAAGTGCCATACGAGAATCGCCAGCGTCGCCAGCCACGCCTCGTAGTAGTGAATGACCTCCGCCACCCGCACCGCCCACCCCGGCAGCCACGAGGTGGCCTCTACCGGAAACCAGAGGATAAGGCCCGTGACCGCCATCACCCCCGTCCCCCAGATCAGCGCCAGGTACTCCGCCTTCTCGATGTAGCTGTAGCGGTCAAACTGCGGCGGCCTCTCCTCCCGGCCCAGGTGATAACGCAGGTTCTGGATCACCCCCTGAACGTCCGCCACCCTGGGCAGCAGGCTGACGATCTCCCCCCGCCCCCGCCGCGTCGCCACGAACCAGACCGCCTGTGCGACAGACTGGACGATCAGAAGGACCCCGGCGGCCCGGTGGACGACCCGCCGCACCGCCTCCTCCAGCCCCAGCCACGACAGCCCCTTCACCCAGAAGGCGTCCGGGAACTTGAGCGCAAACCCCGTGACCACCAGCGTCATAAAGGAGAGGGCGAGGAGATAGTGCTGGACCACCTCGTAGGGGGTGAAGCGCGCGTGCAGCCGCTCCCCGCGACGCCGGCGCAGCTTGCGCAGGAGATGGTGGTAGAGGATCACCCCGTTGTGCGCGGCCATCCCCCCGACCGTCAGCGCGATCAGCCAGAGATAGGCCGTGCGAACCACATCCGCCGCCCGCTCCCCCTTACCGTTGGGGACGACCCCGGCGTGCGCCGGAAACCTCGTGAAACTCGCCCCGGCGTTGGGATGGCACTGGCCGCACGTCTGCGCCAGGCGGGAGGGGTGGATCGTCGATTCGGGGTTCTCCGAAGGCAGGATGTTGTGCACCCCGTGACAACTCGCGCAGTTGGCCGCCACCGTGGACCCCCCCTTCACGGCCAGGCCGTGGTAGGACTCCTCATAGCTGCTCAACCGCCCCGGCGCCAGGCCGTACTTGGACACCATCCGCACGTCCGCGTGGCACCGCACGCAGGTCGTCTCAGCGATGTTCTTCGGGTAGATCGACGAGGTCGGGTCGTCCTTCCCCTTGATGGCGTGCTCCCCGTGGCAGTCTGTGCAGACCGGAGCGTCCGTCACCCCGCGGGCCACGCCCATCCCGTGCACACTCTTCTCGTAGACCTTCAGGACCTCCCCGTGGCACCCCCCGCACGTCTGAGGGACGCGCGTCCGGTAGATGGACGCCTCCGGGTCGCTCGCCTTGTGAATCTGGTGGGACCCGTGGCAGTCGCTGCAGACCGCCGCGTGCTGCCCCTCCTGCGACGCCCTGAAGTGCGCGCTCTGCTCGTAGGCCTTCAGCGGGTCCGGGACGTTGATATGATGTCGCCTGACCACCTCCAGGTCCGCGTGGCACTTCGCGCACGTAAAGGGGAGATGTTTGGGATGAACCCGGGACTCCGGGTCCGACCTGGGCCGGATCTGATGCGACCCGTGGCAGTCCCCGCAGGTCGGCGCGTCCTCATCCCCCCTCGCCCGCGCCTGCCCGTGCAGGTCCTTCTCACAGAGCCCCTCGACCTCCTGGTGGCAGGCTCCGCAGGCCGCCGGCCTCAACTTCGGCTCGTGCGGGACCTCCTTCACGTCCGCGTGGCAGGAGGCGCACTCGACCCCTTCGTGGGGCGTCCCCTTCAGGGCGTCCGCCGGTACATGCGCCGACGTCCCCGCCCGCGCCCCCTCCTCCCGCTTCAGCGTCTTATCCGAGTGACACTCCAGGCACTCGGCATCCGACAGCCCCCAGGCCGCGATCGGAAAGACGATATATAGGAGAAAAATGGGCAGTAGGGGCACGGCGTGCCGTGCCCCTACCCAAGTCTTTTTGATCATAAACGTGATTCTATCATTGCGGAAAGACCAGGTCCACCTTCCCGTTCATGTGCAGACCCTTGTCAATGACCTTCTGATCATCCGTCGCGATCCCATTGTGACACAGCGAACAGAGCTTCACCTGGGGGTGCGGCGAGGCGGGAGGCAATCCGTGACACGTCCCGCACGCCCCCTCCCCCGCCCCCACCTTCGTCCAGACCGGCCTGGCCGACGCCCCCCCTTTGAACGTCCCGTGGCAATACGTGTTCTGGCACGTCGCCGAGGCATTGTCCCACGCAGCCGACGCCCCGCCCGTCCTGGCCAGCGCCCCGAACGTCACCTCCGCCGGCAGGTCCGTGTCGATGTGCCCCCGATCGCCCACGGACTGGGGCGCGACGTGGCACTCCGAGCACGCGATCGCTTTAGCCACGCTCCCCTCTTTCACGTGCGACTGGTGCGCCCCCACGCCCGTGAACGACGGGTCCGTGCGCCCGGCCACATCCTTCGGCGGAGCGGCATTGTCCGGGCCTCCGTGGCACGAGTTGCAGGCCGCCAGCGAGGCCACCTCCACCTTTCCGTTCACGTGTTTGTTCTTGTCAATGATGTTGCGCGAGGCGTCCACGACCTCCGAGTGGCAGAGCTGGCACTGCGTGATCGTGGGGTGCGGCGCGGCCGGCGGCAGACCGTGACACGTCCCGCACGCCGCCTCCCCCGCCCCCACCTTTGTCCAGACCGGCTTTGCCGACGCCCCCAGCTTGAACGCCCCGTGACAGTAGACGTTCTGGCACGTCACCGCAGCCCCATCGTAGACCGGGACCGCCCCGCCCGTCTTCGCCAGCACCCCGAACGTCACCTCCGCCCCCGGCGTCTCGTCCAGATGCCCCGGGTCCTTGAGCGCCCCCGGCGCGACGTGGCACTCCGAGCACCCGAACGCCCGGCTGAGGGGCCCCTCCTGAACGTGCGCCTGGTGCGCCCCCACCCCCTTGAACCTGGACTCCAGATTCCCCGACACGTCCCTGGGCGGCGCAGCGCTGAGCGCGCCCCCGTGGCAGGTCCTGCACCCCTCCGGGGAGCCGATGTGGCACGCCGTGCACGCCCGCCTGGCGATCCCCCCGCCGTAGTCCGCGCCGTGGCACGCCTGGCAGACCGTGAAGTCCCACCCCGACGCCTTCAGCGCCTTCCCGTGGAAGTTGGCCGACCGCGCGTCCGTCCACCCGACCGGATGCACCGTGGGCTGCGCCAGGGCCAGGCTGTCCCGCACCACCCAGGTCCGCAGGATCGCCGCGTTCTCCTCAGACCCCACGTACACGAACTGGCTCCCCCCCGGCTGCGTCTCCCTCACCAGCAGACTCCTGACGTCGCCGGGGATGGCGTTGGACACCCCGTCCTTCCCGCCCCCCAGCAGCCCGATATAGGTCGAGAGGTCATACCCCCCCTGCGCCTCCCGCCCCGTGTGGCACCGGACGCAGTTGGCCTCCAGCAGCGGGCGGATGTCCTGCTCGTAGGTGACCGGTTTCGTCAGCCCCGGGGCCGTGGGCGATTCCTTCTTCAGGCCGCTGCAGCCCGTTATCAGGGACAGAATGAGCAGGATGTACAAGATACGGTTCATAAAAGTCTCATAAAATCTAAGCATCAAGACCAAGATAGGGAAGGTCAGAGATCAGGCCCTCACCCACCCCCTGCCCCCTCCCTCTCCCGTACGTACGGGAGAGGGAGGGGGATTCAAGGGCTTTTCTCCTTATGTTGGGGGAGGGAGAGGGCCGATCCCCAATTTTCAATTTTTAATTTCCTAATTTTCAATCCTATTTCCTCCCGTGGCAGTACCCGCAGAACCCATCCCCCCCCGACGGCCCCTTGTAGGTATGACACGTGTAGCAGATCGCCCCGTCGTCGCCGTGGAAGTCCCCTTCGCCCACCTTGCTCGCAAACCCGGACCCGTGCGTCTTCGGGTCGTTCCCCTTCCCCCTGCGCCGATCCGCGTGGCAGAGCAGGCAGGTCGGGTCCTCCCCCTGCACGTCGTGGCAGGCCGCGCACCGTTCGATGTTCCGCCTCGCCAGGGCCGCGTGCCGCCCCCCGCCCGTGCCCACCCCCCCCGCGACGGCCCCCCAGTCAGGCCCGCCGTGCCAGTCGGGCCGGAACCGGGTCAGGTCCCCCTCCGGGCGGTGGCACATCCCGCAGAACGTCGCCGACTCGTGACAGGTGGCGCACTGCCGCTCCTTCCCCTTCGCGTCCAGCGCGTGCGTGTGCCGGTAGTTCAGGTTGTGCACCCGCTTGAGCGTCATCCCCTGCCGCGCCTCGCTCAGCGGCGAGAACGGCGCGTAGGCCCCCGGCCTCGACGCCTTCGTCTCCACCAGGTTCGCCCCCTCGTGGCACTCCTGGCACTCGCTGGTGGTGTGGCACTGCGCGCAGGAGATGTCCCCGGCCCGCACGTGCTGGCGGTGCTCGTGCAGCCAGTCCGCCCGGTGCGACTTCGGCCTCAGGTTGAAGTCCGCCGCGTGGCAGACCGAGCAGGTCATCGGGGCCTGAAGCCCGTTGTGGCACGTCGAGCACTCCGCCATCCCCGGCATCGACTTCGGCGTCGAGAGGTCGGCCCTGTCCAGCCCCCTGTGGCACGTCTCGCACGTGACCCCTTTCCTCTCCAGGTGCGCCTTGTGCGAGAATGGCGCCGTCGGCGGAGGCAGGTCCACAGGCCCCGCATTGTCCACGTCCTTGTGGCACGTCCCGCACTTCTCCGTGTCCTCCACGTCGTGGCACTCCCCGCACGCCTCCATCTTCGGCAGCAGCCGATCCGAGGCCTGCGCGCTCTCCTTCGCCGCCCCGTGACAACCCGCGCAGTCCATCCCCACTTCTTTGAGATGATATTGATGCGAGAACTTGAGCGTCGTCTTGGGCACGCCCTGCGACGGGAGCGCCCAGACAAAGGCCGCCATCGCGGCGACGCAGAGTGAGATGTAGAGGAGTCGTGTATTCATGGGGTTGGGTGAGGGGTTGGATTCACTTTCCCTTTTTAAAGAACCAGACCGTCCCCCGGAAGAAAAACCGGAAGTCGTTCGCGTAGATCCGGTCCCGGAGCACCTGCGCCTCCGCGTCCAGCGTGACGCGGCGGTTGGGCCGGCAGGTGATCCCCAGCGCCCCGGACATCGCCATCAGCTTCTTCCCGACGCCGTCTGTTAGCCGGTAGGACGCCACGCCCCCGTCCGCCCGCAACGTCACGAAGCGGTTGACGGGATGGGCCAGACTGACCGAGAGGGCGTCGTTGTCCCCCCCCTCGCCGATGCGCCTCGTGTAGCTCACCGAGCCCTGCCCCACCCCGAACCCGAACCCGACCCGCTGCGCCCGCGCCCCGTCGTACACGACCTCGGCGAAATTCCCGTACACGGACACGAGATGGTTGACAGTGTAGTTGCCCCGGACGGCGTACTCCTGAGAGTCCTCGATGTCAAAGACGCTGAAGATGGAGTTCGCGTTGACCACCGGCGCGCGGTGGAACCCCTCAAGGGCCACGGTCAGATGCTCCGACGCCGCGACCCGCGCGATCCCCTCCGCCTGCCGCACGCGCTCCCCCAGGAGGTCGTAGTCGAAGCGCACGTAGAGGTCCACGCCCCCCCGGAGCGTCCGGTGAACGTCCAGCCCGGCGAGCTCCTGCTGCCCTGAGGTGATGTCGAACACCTGCCCCGAATAGCGGCCCGGCGCCAGGTACGGGAGCGGCCTCCGGTTCCGGTGCGCGTAGCTGAGGCCCACCGAGGTGTTCCAGAGCCGGTCCGTCGTCAGCCGCGCCCCCCACATGTGGCCGTCGGACCAGTCCTCTATCCTCGCCCTGGTGACCAGCGGGGCCAGCATCCCGACGTACCCCGTCAGCGTGAACAGCCCCCTCGGCGTGACACCCACCCGGAGGCCATCCATCGTCCCGTAGCCCACCCCTTCGTAGACCCGTTGTCTCCCCGCAGAGACATCGACGGGCGTCCGCCCTGCGTCCCTCCACTCGAAGTAGGCGTTGTAGAGCCGGAACCGCTGCCCCTTGTTGCCGGGGCCCGACACATCCCCCGTCACCAGGGCATACGTGTGGAACGACAGCCGCCGGTCCCCCAGTTCCCCCGCGTCGAGCGTCACCGACTGGTAGGCCCGCAGGTGCGAGGAGGAACTCGTGTCCGCCTCCTGCCGCTCCCACGTGTAGAGCGACGTGGTCAGCCTCCCGTTGAGCGTGGCCGCCCAGGACAGAGGGCACGACAGAAAAGCGACGCCCAGGAAGATCGCGATGCAGATTCGGCGCGTCATAAAAAATCCCGCTTCATGCGCTACGACATACCCTATACTCCCGATGTCGGGACGTATGGGAAGAATGATCAATAAAATAACACAGAACAGGGGACCAGTCAACGACTCTTCACGCTTCACGCTTCACTCGCCACTCACCCGCACGCGATCCGCATCGCCCTCGGTTGATACAGACAGAACGGCTCCTCGTCCAGGTAATTCCCCGTCTCCCCGAAGGCCCGCGCCCGGCACCCCCCGCAGACCATCCGGTACTCGCAGACCCCGCACTTCCCCTCTAAGAGCGCCGGGTCGCGCAGCGACTGAAACACAGGGGCCGTCCTCCAGATCTCCTCAATCCCCTGCTCCCGGATCGACCCCGCCCGCATCGGCAGGTACCCGCACGGAAAGACCTCCCCCCGGTGCGACAGAAAACAGACCCCGGTCCCGGCCAGGCACCCCTTCGTCATGGCCGCCATCCCGTCCGTCTTGGGCGTCACCTTCCGCCCCTCCTCCCGCGCCCGCTGCCGGAGGATCCGGTAGTAGTGCGGGGCACAGGTGGCCTTCAACTCCATGCGCGTCCTTTGCGACTGGTCGTAGAACCAGTTCAGGATGCGCTCATAGTCCTCCGCCGGCACCTGCTGCTCGTCCGCAATCTCCAGCCCGCACCCCACCGGCACCAGCAGGAACAGGTGGAGCGCGTCCGCCCCCATCCGCTCCGCCAGGTCCATCACGCGGGAGAGTTGCTCGGCGTTGTGCTGCGACACCGTCGTGTTGAACTGGAGACTGACCCCCTCCCGCCTCAGATGCCCCGCCCCCTCCAGCGCCCGGTCGAACGCCCCCGGCATCCCCCGGAACCGGTCGTGCGTCTCCGCGTTCGCCCCATCCAGGCTGATGCTCACCCGCCGGACGCCGCTCGCCTTGATCCGCCGCGCCACCTCCGCGTCCACCAGCGTCCCGTTCGTCGCCATGGCCACCTTCAGCCCCTTCCAGGTCGCAAACTCCGCGACCCGGAAGATGTCGGGCCGGTAGAGCGGCTCCCCCCCGCTGAGCACCAGGATCGGCTGCGCGAACCCCGCCAGCTCCTCGATGAAGTCGAGCGCCTCCTCCGTCGTCAGCTCGTCCGGCGCCCGGCCCGCCTGCGCCGACGCCCGGCAGTGGACGCACTTCAGGTTGCACCCGACGGTCGTCTCCCAGAACAGGAGTCGCAGCTCATTCTTGGACGCGTGCATAGAAACCCTAAAAAGATAACGATGAAGTCAGAACGATGAACGATGAAGTAAAAACATAAACCTGATTTGCTTTTCGTTCATCGTTCCGCGTTCATAGTTCATCATTGAATTCTAAACGCCATCACCACCAGCGCGACAAACGTCAGCGCGTAACCCGTCTCCGCCGCCCCGACCCGCCAGAGCCGGAGGTCGTCAGGCCTCCGCGCAACCGCCCAGAGCGCCCTGAACACGACGGGCGCAAAGGCCAGCGCGGCCAGGGCCGGCAGATGCCCGGCAACCGATAGAACCGACACCAGAAGCGCCAGCGCCGCGTGATAGCAGACCGTTGCCCGACCGAAGTCCGATTCATCCTCCTGATGATGCATGTCCGGCCGACGCCGGTGAGCAACGGTCTGAACGCGCATCTTCACGTAGAACACGCTGCTCCCGAAAAAGAGCGCGTGGAGCGCCCAGAGCAGCAGCGCCGTGAGGTCCAGATACCCCGTCAGCACGGCATAGGTCGCGGGGGCCGAGGCGCTGAAACCCGCCAGGCTCAGCAGCTCCGCGCCGGCGGACCGGTCTGCCCGGACGGACGCCTGGAACAGCCGGACGCCCATCACGGCAAGGCCGAAAAGCCCGAACGGGATCAGGATCAGCAGCCGGTAGTGCGCCAGCAGGACCGAGGACGCCGCGATGCCGACCAGCCCGTAGGCCGTCGCCCACCGGATCGCCCGCCCCCGCTGCCGCCCCCGCACCAGGGCCAGCAGCGGCGCGTCCGCCAGGAACAGGGCCAGCCCCGCCGTTAGCAGGAGCCCTGCCGGAAGGTCAAACCGCCCCGCGACCCCGGCGGCCACCACGAACGGCGCCGCGAACATCACCCACGCCCCGTGCGCTCTGGGGATCATAGACACCTCAAGCGATCAGCGATCAGCGATCAGCGATCAGCAAAACCAGAATCTTTTCGCTGACGGCTGACCGCTGATTGCTGACGGCTGGTTCTTTACTTCATCAACACCATCCGCCGGACCGCGGAGAACTGGTTCGCCTCGATCCGGTAGAGGTAGATGCCGCTGGCCACAGTCCGGCCTGCCGCATCCTTCCCATCCCAGGTCACGGTGTGCGAACCGACCGTCCGGTACTCATCGATCAGGTCACGCACCACCTGACCCAGGAGGTTGTAGACCACCAGGCGGACACGTCCCTCCTCCGCCAGACTGAACCCGATCTGCGTGGCCGGGTTGAACGGGTTGGGGAAGTTCTGACCCAGGGCGTTGACGAACGTGGGGGCCGTCTCCTCGGCCGCCAGTTCGCCGGCGTTCGCCCGGTTCATCCCGAAGTTCCCGTCCGACACCTGCGCCGCCTCCACCTTCACGATGGGGTTGAGAGCGCCGCCCTTGCGCTGGAAGACCACCTCGGCCAGCGGACCGGAGCCGGAGGTCGTCCGGTTTCCGGCCACCGCGTCCGCGATCACCAGCCTCCCCGGCTCGTTGGCCAGGACCGTCACCGGCGCCAGCGTCCCCTCCTCCTTGACGAGGGACCCCTCGCTGCGAAGCACACGCACGAACTCCATCTCATCCGGGTTGTAGGCCAGCGTCACGCCGTAGCCCCGCAGGTCCGTCGCATCCTGCACCTGCACCTGCACGGCGAAGTGCGTGTTGTCCACCGACTGGAGGGCTGTCTGTCCGATGTCGAACCCGACCTTCCGGTTCTTGCCGTTGTCCACGTAGACCGGCTTGGTCGAGGCCGACTTCCCGAAGTTGTCTAAGAACATGTACCAGTCCACGTACCCGACCGTGCCGCTCCCGTTCAGGTCGAACTTGGCGTCCCAGCCCGGCGACGCGGCAGTCTTCCCGAACTGCGCCACGAACATGAACAGGTCCTCAAAGTCCACCCGCTTGTCCCCGTTGAAGTCCCCGGCTATAGCCGTCGGGGTCGGTTTCCGCAGCGACTTGATCGCATCCGCCAGCAGCTTCTTGGCATAGGTGGCGTTGTGCACGCCCACGCTCAGGTCCTGCTCCACGAACAGGTAGTTCCACGCCGCCCTCCGCTGGTCCAGCGACTGCGGTGTGGCAGCCCCCGCCGAGTCCCAGGCCACGCCCAGCGGGAACTTCCAGCCGCCCGCCGGCGCGCCCGTCCTCCGCTTCGGGACCAGGTCGTAGAGGATCTTCAGCATGTTCTCAACCTCTTCCTGCGCCCCGTTCACGTCGAAGTCCTTCATCTGCCCGTGGCACGGCTGGCAGGCCCGTGTGTTGAGAATGTCGTCCTTCGGGTCGTTCGGCGTGCCGGGGTCGTGCCGCATCATCCAGGTGTGCCCCCCCACCTTCAGGTAGCCGGGGGTGCCCGACGGCTGGATCGTCATGTGGCAGCCCACGCAGACGTTGGGCACGTTCCGGTGAGCGCCCGACCCGTAGGTCTCGCCAGAGTAGTGATACCCGCCCATCCCGAAGATCATCTCGGACTGGTGCGACTCGTGCATGCGCGTCCCCACCGCGTCCCGCGTGGTCCGCAGGTGATGGCACTTGGCGCACGTGGCGGCCTTCCCCATCTGCAGCGTGGCGGGCGTGGGCGTTCCGGCGCCCCCTGGCTGCATGGCGTTGACCGTCGTCGCACCGGCAAACCGGACCTGACTCTCGTGGGTCGCCTGGTGCGGGTCGTGGCAGACGCCGCAGTTGATCGACACCCGCTCCTTGATGTCCGCCACCGCAGGCGTCTTGCCGTTCACCTGCTTGATCACGAACCCCTCGCCCGTGTGGCACTCGATGCAGGACGCGCTCCGCGAAACCTGCCCTTCCTCGATGTCAGCCGCCTCGCCGTGCAGGGCGTGCTCGAACTCCTCCGGCCGGATGTGGTAGTGCCCGTCGTCGTGGCAATTCGCGCAGACCCCCACGGCAAGCGACTTCCCGATCTTCCGCGACCCCGGAGGCCCGGCCAGCCCGCCTGCCCGGTGCTCGCTCCCCGGCCCGTGGCAGGACTCGCACTGGATGTTCGACACGGCCTTCAGGTCCGCCGACAGGCTGTCCCAGTTGGAGTTCTTCAGCTCCAGCTTCCAGCCCCCCGCCACCAGGGAGTCCGGCCTCGAGGCCGAGCCCACCTGCTGCCAGGTCCCGTTCCTCAGGGCGCCGGGGAACTTCCAAGCCGCCTTGATCGCCCTTGCCCAGAAGCTCCCGTTGTCCCCCGGCGTCACCGCCAGGTTGGAGGTGTTGTTGCCCACCGAGTGGCACTTGATGCACGCCGCGTTGTAACCCGCGCTCACCGTCCCGCTGATGCCGCGCTGGAGCATGTTGGCGTGATCCGTCTTCTCCCACGTCGCCCGGATCCCGCTGTGACACTGCCCGCAGGCATCCGCACCGATGTAGGTCGCGGCCGTCAGCGTGTCCGCCCTGGCGACCGTGGTATCCCTCGTCGTCGTCCCGACCTTCCCCTTCAAGCTCATCGAAACGATGTAATCGCCCTTCAGGTCCGCGGTGAACCGCGTCCGCAGGCCCGTGGCCGCCGACAGCTTGGCCGTCGAGCCGGTCGGAACCGCGCCCAGCGTCCACGTCACCGTGGGCAGGTGGATGGAACCGGAGTCAGCCAGCAGGTAGACCACGTCCCCCACGCCCACCACCTTCAGGCCGGGAGAACTCTGGCGGATGACCGTGGTATCCACCAGCCCCTCGTTGATCACGCGGGGCGGAATCCCCTCCGTCACGAGCCGGACGGGCAACTGCGCCGTCGCGACCCCTACCGCACAGAGCAAGAGCACTGCAACGCCCAGAAACCAGACATCTCGTCTCATACCTCCTCCTTCTGCGACCTGATCTTCCGCCTCGGCCCCCGATCCCCACGTCTACTTCACCAGCATCATTCGCCTCACTGCTGAGAACCCGTTGACCTCGATCCTGTAGAGATAGACCCCGCTGGCCAGCCTCCGGCCCGCCTCGTCCCGGCCGTCCCACCGGACCGAGTGGCCTCCGGCGGCCTGCGTCCCATCCGCCAGCGTCCTCACCACCTGGCCGACGAGGTTGTAGACCGTCAGCCGCACCCGGCCCGCCTCCGGCAGACTGTAGGCGATCTGCGTCTCCGGGTTGAACGGGTTGGGATAGTTTTGCGCCAGGGCGTAGGTCGAAGGTGTCTCCTTCGCCGCAGCCAGCACGTCCACCCCACCCGACCCATCGAAGACCTGCGCCAGGTCCACGCTCACCGCCCCATCCGGGCCGATCCGGCGGAAGACTATGTTCGCCAGCGCCCCGTCCCCGGAGACCGTCCCACCGCCTGTGATCGCGTCGGCGAGGATCACCCGCCCGGGCGTCATCTCCCGCGCCAGGAACAGCGGCGTGGGTCCGCCCCGGCTCAACAGGGCGTCCGTTGCTCGCTCCGCCTTTACAAAAGCCAGTGACGACGGGTCGTAGCTCACTACCACGCTGTATCCCCGCATCTGCGCCACGTTCGACGCCCCGACCTGCGCCGTCAGCCTGTCGCCCGACGAGACCGTCCCCACGGACAGACTCGCCTGAGCGTTGACCCCCGGCCTGGACGCCGCCTTGCCCGACTTGGTCGTCTTGCCAAAGTCCCCGGCAAAGATGAAGAAGTCCCCGAACCCGATATCCCCGTCCCCGTCCAGGTCAAACTTCTTGTTCTCCCCCGTCCCCGGCTGACCAAACGCCCCGGCGAACTGGAAGAAGTCGTCGAACCCGACATCCCCGCTCCCGTCGAAGTCCGAGGCCAGGCCGGCAGGCCCGCCGCTGCTCAACACCACCGAAGCGCCGGGCGTCAGCGTGTTGTTGACCCCGGAGACCCGAATCACCAGCGAAGACAACACGATCTCCGTCTCCCCCGTGAAGTCTCCCAATGTCTCGAATGTCAAGATCGCCACTGACCCCTTGCCGACCGTGGTCGACCCCCCTAAGATCGACGCCCCGTAGGTCACCATGTTGTCCTTGACCTGCGCCGGAAGGTCCAGGGCGCTGCTAAACGACGTCCCGTCCTTCCGACCCGTCACCGTCGAAGACAGCTTCTTCGGGTCGAACGTCAGGACCACCTGGAACGCGGAGGCGCTGGCATAATCCTTGTTCAGAATGATCTGCACATCCACCTTCTGACCTGCCTTCACCCCGTTCAGCGTCCGGGAGTTCTGGTCCCCGGAAGCCACATCCAGGTCCACCATCCCTGTCCCGTCGCCGGGCTTCGGCTGAATGGGGCCGCCAGGAGGAGGCCCGACAGGCTCAGGCCCGGTCCCGAACTGCGTGATCGAGACCTTCCAGACCGCATCGAAATCCTTCCGGCCCTCGGGCCGGATGACCGTCGTGGTCTTCAGAGTGACATCGGCGACGCCGGAGAAGCCGGGCAGCACCTCGAACTTCAGGATGCCCAGGTTCCCCTTCTGGACGGCGGAGATGCCTTCTATCGACACCCCCCCCACCTCCAGCGTGCCCTTGTTGTCATCCTTGAGGTTCAGCCCTGTCAGGCCGGGGATCGTCGGGCCGACCGTGAACCCCGCGAACTTGAGCTGCACAGGGTCGTACGCCATCGTCGCCCGGAACCCCATCGCCCCCTGCACATCCTCCCCGAACACCTCCACCTCCACCACCTGCCCGGCCCTGGCGTTCTTGATCTCCGTCACCTTCCCCGCCGTCACATCTAAGTCCAGCGCAATCGGCCCCGCCCCGCCCTCGTCCGCCAGCGAGATCACGGAGGCCACCTCGGAGTCCTTCCGGCCCTCCGCCCGGAGGATCGACGCCGACTTCAGCGTGATGTCCGCCCTGCCCGAGAACCCCGCCAGCGCCTCAAACCGGACCACCCCGATCAACCCCCTGTCCACCGTGGCCGCCCCCTCCAGGGTCGTCCCGCCGATCTCCACCGTGCCCTTGGCGTTATCCTGGATGTTCAGCCCCGTCAGGCCGGGGATCGTCGAGCTGACCGTGAACCCCCCGAACTTCACCTTCCCCGCGTCATAGGTCAGAACGGCCTTGAACCCGGTGGCCCCCTTCACGTCCTCCCCGAACACCTCCACCTGCGTCACCTGCCCGGCCTTCACGCCCCGAATCTTCGTGGCCTTCAGCCCGTGGTGCAGAGGCACGCCCAGGGTGATGAGCGGGGCCGTCGTCTGCGACCATGCCGCGCCCGCCGACCCGGCCAGCAGATAGCAGAGCATCCCCCCCAGCGCATAAACCCAGATCCCACGCCTCATAAACGCCTCCGTTCCTGCCTTCCACCCCTTCCAATGCGTCCATTCGGTTCATTTCGAGAGACTTGCCCACCGCCTGAAACGCAATCTCTGTGCCGGAAGGCCGGAAACCCTCCGGCCCGTCAGATCAACAGGTTGTTTAACAGATAATTATATCCGAAAAACCGAAACAAAAATGCTGGTCCTCCACCTGTTGCGATGTGAGACAGAGAGGTCATAATTGAAAGCGTTGAATTTTTTACAATAGCCCGATTTAATTAAAGTTATACAGAGGTTGAGGAATTCAACGGGATGGGACAGGGGTGTCTCAGAAAAGGGGATTCACGGAAGGCCCGACAAAATGGGGATGAGCATGGGGGACCGAATCACGAATCACGAGGTCGGGTCACGATTCTGTAGGGGCAACCCTCTGTGGTTGCCCCTTGAGGAAGGGAAATAACGCGGACAGGAGGGAGCGCCGCCGGGATGGGGGGGAGAAGGTCTCCGGAGGGGCCTGCCGGACGCGCCCGTTCCCGGATACCCCCCGAATCGCCCGCGAGGTCTGCTCGCCGCACGCCCGGCACAGCCCCCCCGTGGCCAGGTCGATCTCCTCCACCGACCGCGTCGCGTGCATGGGGCAGGTGTAGTCCGGGCAGTGGACCAGCCCGAACGTGTGCCCCAGCTCGTGGATCGCCTCCCGCTCCGCCCGCAGCAGCGTCAGCCCCGGATCGTCCGGCAGCCCGTAGACCGTCTGCCGGAGCCGGTGCAGGGACACCACCGCGGCCCGCCCCCCTAAAATCGCCTCCCCGAACACGAACGTCAGCACCGGCATGAACAGGTCCACGTCCGCCACCCCCAGGACCCGCGCCCCCTCTGCCCGCCCCCGGAGGCGCTCCAGCAGCCGGGTGGAGCAGTGTTGCCCCCGCCGCTCGTCATAGGCGAAGCCCGGCTCCACCGCATCCTCCGACACCAGGCAGGCCAGCCCGAGGCGGCGGGAAACCCCCTCCGCCACGCGCGCGCATACCTCCGGCGAGACGTCGCCGATGCGGACGAGTGAGACGAATGGCAGCGCTGGCGTGGTCATCCCTGTCCATCCCGCTCCAGACCGTACTTCTTGATCTTGTTATACAGCGTCACCCGGTCGATCTCCAGCAGGCGCGCCGCCTGCGAGATGTTCCAGCCCGTCTCCTGCAGCACCCTCGTGATGTGCGCCCGCTCCGCCGCCGACAGCGACCGGGGGGCCAGGTCCGCCTCTCCCCCCGGCGCGGCCCGGAAAGGCAGGTCCTCCGGCCTCAGCTCCGGCCCGGACCCCACCACCACCGCCCGTTCGACGGCGTTCTCCAGCTCCCGCACGTTGCCCGGCCAGGTCTGCGCCATCAGCACGGCCATCGCCTCCTGGGAGACGCGCTCGATCCGCTTCCGCATCGTCTGCGCGTGCCGCTTCAGGAAATACCCGGCCAGCAGCGGGATGTCCCCCGGCCGCTCCCGCAGCGCCGGCAGGTGAATGACGTAGACATTCAGCCGATAGTAGAGGTCCAGCCGGAACTGCCCCGCCTCCACCATTTGATGGAGGTCCCGGTTCGTGGCCGCCACCACCCGAAAGTCCACGTCGATGGGCTGCGTCCCCCCCACCCGCGTCACCTTCTTCTCCTCTAACACCCGCAGCAGGTCGATCTGCGTCTTGGGACTGACGTCGCCCACCTCGTCTAAGAAAATCGTCCCCCCGTCCGCCAGCTCGAACTTCCCCTTCTTCCGGTACTGCGCCCCGGTGAACGCCCCCTTCTCGTGCCCGAACAGCTCGCTCTCTAACAGCCCCTCGGCCAGTCCCCCGCAGTTGACCGTCACCATGGGCATCCCCCGGCGGGGGCTGTGGGCGTGGATGGCGCGGGCCACCAATTCCTTTCCCGTCCCGCTCTCCCCGGCGATCAGCACGGTCGCGTCCGTCTGCGCCACCATCCTCACCTGTTCCACCACCCCCAGGATGGCGGGGCTCCGCCCCACGATCTCGTCGAACGGCAGCGCCTCGGACAGCCGCTCCTTGAGCGCGGCGTTCTCCGCCTTCAGCTGACGCTGCTCCACGGCCTTGTTGATCAGGTGCTCCAGGTCGTCCGGGTCGAACGGCTTCGTGATGTAGTCGTAGGCCCCCGCCTTGAGCGCCTGCACCGCCGTCTCCACCGAGGCGTAGGCCGTCATGATGATCACGAGCAGGTCGGGGTCCAGCTCCTTCAGCCGCCGATGCGCCTCCAGGCCGTCCATGCCGGGCATCTTGATGTCCACCAGGGCGATGTCCCACGGCCCCTCCTGCATCCGCGCCAGCGCCTCCTTGCCGCTGCGCGCCACCCCCACCGGGTAGCCGTCCTCCGAGAACCACCCCCTCAGAGAATCGACCACCACCTCCTCGTCGTCCACCACCAGGATACGCGGCTTCTTGTCCACGGCCCAGCACCTCCTCAAAGGCAACGATGAAGTCAGAACGATGAACGATGAACAAATACAACGATGAAGTCAGAACGATGAACGATGAACAAATACAACGATGAAGTCAGAACGATGAACGATGAACGAAAAGCAAAATAGTCTTTGTGGTTTTCAGTTCATCGTTCCGCGTTCCGCGTTCCGCGTTGCTTTTCTGTTCCGCGTTCATCGTTTATCGCGACTCCCCCTGGCAGCCCCACGGTCACCCTCGTCCCCTTCCCCACCTCCGAGACCACGTCGATGGCCCCCTGGTGTCGCTTGATGATCCCGTAGACCACCGACAGCCCCAGCCCCAGCCCCCCCTTCCCCTCCTTCGTCGTGAAGAACGGCTCGAACAGCCGGGGCATCGCCTCCTCCGGAATCCCGCACCCCGTGTCCTCCACCACTATCTCCACCCAGCCCCCGGAAGGAGGAACGAGACCCAACCCCCCATCCCCCTTCCCCGAGGGAGGGCGGCGGGTCGCGACCTCATGGGAGCGACAGGTTGGGTGGAGGGGAGCAAGCTGTTCTCTCCCCTCTCCCTCTGGGGGAGGGGACGGGGGAGGGGTCTCTTTTCTCCTCGTCGTTATCCTGATCCCCCCCCCCTCCGGCATCGCCTCCACCGCGTTGTTGAGCAGGGCCAGGAGCGCCTGCTGGACCTGGTCCGCGTCACAGACCACGCCGGGCAGGCCCTCCGCGATCTTGCGGGTCACCGCGATGCGCTGGAGCTCCAGCTTGTGGCCGATCAGAAAAAGCGTCTTCTCCACGATCCGGTTGACCTCCACCTCCTGGACGGAGGTGGGCGACTGCCTGGAGAAGGCCAGCAGGTTCTTCACGATGTTCCCGCACCGGGCCGTCTCCGACTCGATCGCCGCCAGATAGCGGTCCATCTCGGCAGCCTCCGGCCCCTCTCCCGCGATGCGCCTGAGCTTCTTGCGCACCAGCCGGGCGTAGGTCAGCACCCCGCTCAGCGGGTTGTTGACCTCGTGCGCCACCACCGCCGACAGCGCCCCCAGAGAGGCCATCTTCTCGTTGTGCACCACGCGCGCCTGCGCCTGCTGGATGATCCGGGTCTTCTCCTCCACCCGCTGCTCCAGCGTGCGCCCCCACTGCATCAGTTTCTCGTTGGCCTGCCCCAGGTCCTCCGCCATCCGGTTGAACGCCGCGGCCAGCGCCCCGATCTCGTCCTGCGACCCCTCCGCGATCCGGTGAGACAGGTCCCCCGACGCGACGCGGCGCATCCCCTCCATCAGCCCCTTCACCGGCCGGTGGACGAACCGGTAGAGGAACAGCCCCGACGCCGAGGCGATGAACAGCATCGCCAGATAGGTGAACAGCATCATCCGCCTGCCCTGCTCCGCCAGCTCCCGGTCGATGGCCCGCAGCGACATCTGGATGTCGATCACCCCCAGCACCTTCTGCGCCTCCGGATGGGCGTGACACGCCTGCGACGCGCAGTCCGCCTCGTTGTAGATCGGGTCGATCAGGCCCAGGACCCGCCCCCGGTCCGGCGTGGCGAAGATGCGCGCCCGGTCCGGCCGGTCCAGCCGCTCCAGAGGCAGGTCCCTCGCGTGACAGGCCGTGCACGCCTCCGCCTGCTTGTTCACCGTGGCCCCCGCCTCGGCGCGATCCGTCGAGAAGGTGATCAGCCCCTCCTTGTTGAAGATCCGGATGCGCTCCATCCCCTCCTGGTCCGCCACGTCCCGGATCATCCGGTACACGTCCTCCTTGCGGTTCTGGAGCATGCTGTGGCGCGTCCCCCGCTTGATCGTGTCGCTCAGCCGGATGGCGCTCTGGATCACCCCGTGCTCTAAGTGCCGGGTGTGCTCCAGCACCAGGGCGTAGCCCAGCGCCCCGAACGCGACCATCGTCATCAGCGCGATCAGCAGAAAGAGTCGGATACTGAGATGTCGCAGCACGGCTCCCTCACCCCCCCGCGTGGCACCCCTCGCAGTTGTCCTCCACCCCGAACGCCGCCTTCCCGTCGTGGCACGCCCCGCACCGCTGCGCCCCGTGCATGGCCTCCCCGGCCGTCCGCGCCGCCGCCTTCGCCTTCAGGATGGGAAAGGCCCCCCCGTGGCAGGTCGCGCAGTTGGGCCGCTTCCCGTCCACGTGCGATTCGTGGCTGAATGTGACTGCGCCGGGGCTGTCCTTGCCGGGAGGATACGTCAGGTCGCCGGGCAGCCGGAGGTCTGCAACGGATCCGTTAACAGATGCCCCTCCCCCTAAAACGGATAGATCGGACCCTGACCCCGCCGTGACCTCCTGCGCCGGGACACGGCCTCTCGCTGCCGCCTCAAAGTCGAGCGTGAGCGCCCCCAGGGCGATCACCGCGCCGAGCGCGGCTAAGGCCCCCCGGCTCAGATAGGCCACCGGCCTCGGCCTGCGCCCGAGGGAGACCGGCCGCTCCTCCTGATGCCCCTCCGGGAAGACCTTGAGATGCTTGACGGCCAGGCCGAAGGAGATGAACCCCAGAGTCACCAGCATGGCCGTCACCGCCAGCTCCAGCCAGGAGGGGAAGTAGACCGCGTCCATCCCCCCCTGCACGCCCGTGAGGGACACGTTCAGGCGATTCATGATAAAGCCGAGCACGACCAGCAGCGCCGAGCAGAACAGCCCGGCGCGATCCCGGCGCACGGCGGGCAGGGCCAGCAGGACCATGGGGATCAACACCCCGAAGACCATCTCCACCAGAAACAGGAACCGCTCGGGGGTCGGAGCCGCCAGCAACCCGAAGGCCCCGCGCCCGGACATGTCCTGCAGCTTGACGACTAAGTAGAGCCCCAGCGCCACCACGACCACCCGGCTCAGGTCCCGCAGCAGGCCCAGCTCCAGCCGCCTCCCGAAGGCCCGGCTGCTGATGAAGGACTCTATGATCACCATCGAAAGCCCGGCCGCAATGGCGCTCAGGAAGAAGAAGACCGGCAGCAGCGGCGAATACCAGAGCCCGTGGAGTTTCTCGGGCACGATCAGGTAGAGCGTCCCCAGGGAGGACTGGTGCAGCGTGGAGAGCAGCACCCCCGCGATCACCACCGGAATCGTGATGCCGTGAACGACTCGCAACGGGGTTCGCAGCTTAAAGCGCTCCAGCACCATCGGGCTGAACTCCAGCGACAGCACCGCCGTGTAGAGCATCACGCACCAGGCCACCTCGAACATCACCGAGTGGGGGTTCCACATGATGAGCGGGTGCCAGATCCGGTAGGGCCGGCCCAGGTCGTAGAGCAGCCCCACGGCCACCAGCAGGTAGCCCAGGAAGGCCGTCAACACCGTGGGCCGGACGATGGGCCGGAACCGCTCCAGGTTGAACAGATGCACCGTGGCCGTGATCGTGAACCCCCCCGCGGCCAGCCCCACGCCCACGAGCACGTCAAAACCCACCCAGATGCCCCACGGAAACCCGTCCGACAGGTGGGTGGCCGCCCCCAGCCCCCGGCCAAACCGGACCACCGTGGCGTAGAGCCCCACCGCCAGCGTCACCGCCGCCACGCCCCGCCAGAACGTCACCTCAGGCCAGAACCGTCTCATCGGTCCCCCTCTTCCCCATCGTCCACCCCTTTGGCAGGGCCTTCTCTCAAGGCATCCCTGCGCTCCAGTTCCATGCGCCGGTTCACGATCCACCAGATCCCGAACATCAGCACGCCCCCCATCCCCACCACGTTCGGGATCTTCGACAGGATCTCCCAGGTCAACCTCGGATAGGGCTCCCGGTCCAGCCCCGTCGGGAACCCCAGCCTCTCAAACGGCACGCCGGAGAGGTAGAGCACCGACGTCCCTCCGGCCTCCTCCAGGCCGTAGATGTGGTCCACGTAGCGGCCCGGATGCGCCTCGATGCGGCCGCGGGCCTCCTGAATCAGCGCATCCCGGTCTCCGAACACCGTGGCCTTCGCCGGGCAGACCTCCGTGCACGCGGGCTGCCCCCCCTCGCGAAGCCTCTTCTCGGAGCAGAAGATGCACTTCTGCACCCGGGGCAGGGGCTTCTCCCACTCGTATTTCGGGACGTGAAACGGACAGGCCACCATGCAGTAGCGGCAGCCGATGCACCGGTCCTCCTCATAGACCACCGGCCCGGCGGGGGTCTTGTGCAACGCCGCCACCGGACAGACCGAGGCGCACGCCGGGTCCAGACAGTGCATGCACTGCCGGCGAACGTTCAACCCCGCCCTCCGCTCCACGACCGTCCACGTCCGGGCGCTCAACCCCTCCGCCTCCTCCTTGGGAAGGCCGTTGATCTCCTTGCAGGCGTAGACGCACGCCCTGCACCCGATGCACCGGGTCAGGTCCGTCAGAATCGCTACTGCCATGGCCCTCACCCCTCCCTTTAAGCCCCTTTGAGCTTTCCGTCTGGGCCTGTTTCGGGATCGCCCAGAAATCTCCTCTGAAAGTCCCCCCACGCCGCATCGTCGAGATAGGCCAGCGCCCCCACCACCGGCATCCCGCCGTCCGGCAGCGTCACGGCCGGCGTGGCCCCCAGCCCCGTGATCCAGTCCGCAAACCGCCCCACCTCCTCCTCCAGCCAGGCCCTTGCCGCCTCCCCCACCCGCAACCCCTGGACCTCCTGGCCCAGCCTGCTCGGCCTCAGGACGTACGCCCACCCCTTCCGATAGGGGTCCTCCTCCAGCGCCTCCGGGTTCGCCGACAGGGCCTCGTTGACCGCCTCGATCACCCCGCTCACGGGCGCGGGCAGGGCCACCCGCCGCCCCCCCTGCTCCAGCGTGAGCATCGCCTCTCCCTGGGCCACCCGCTCCCCCGGCCGCAGCGCAACCACCCCGTCCAGCCGGCCCAGCGCCCGGCGCGCGAAGTCATCCAGCCCCACCCGCACCGCCCCGGAGGGGTAGACCTCCGCCCAGGTGTGCCCCCGGTGGAGGAACAGCCCCATCGGCAGAGCCAGCCCTTCTGCCATCCCCTGAATCCGGCGTAACGCCGGGAGGGACTCCGGCGCCCCCGCCCTCACCAGCCGCCTCCGCCTCGCCCTCTCGATCCCGGCGTCCACCGACACCAGGACGAGGATCGTCAACACCATGAAGATCGCAACCATGGCCTTTCCTCTCCTGTAGGAGCGGCCGGCCGGTCGCCCCTGCTGTGTCTTCACGTCAGAAAAAACGCCCTCGTCAGCTCCTGCCACCGCTCCTCGCCCAGCTCGTTCATCACGTCCTCCACCGGCTCCCCGCCGTCCTGATAGGCCAGCCCGACCCGGTTGTGCACCCTGAACCGCAGGGACCTTGCCGCCGTGCCCATCCAGGCGCTCACCGCGCCCGGAGGGATCAGGTTGTTGATGCCCTGTTTCAGGTCCGGAGTCCGCACCGAGAACAGCCACCCCCTGCCGTAGGGGTCTTCATGGATCGCCCCGGGGTTCTCCGCCAGATCGCGGTTCACGTCCACGACCTCCCCCTCCACCGGAGAGACCATCTGCGCCCGGAGGCCGTTGCGGTGCACCGTGAACCCCGGCGCGCCCTGCCGCACCCATTCCCCCACCTTCGGGAGTTCGACCCGGCTGATGCGGCCCACCAGCCGCCGCGCGAAGTCGTCCATCCCCACGCGCACCGTCTCCACGTCCTCCACCCACACCCAGGTGTGTCCCGGGTGATACTTCAGCCCTGCTGGAAGCCGGTAGCCTTCGACCACGGGGACCGCCTCGAACGTGACCGGGACCCGCTTTCTCACGACCTGCGGCTCGGAGACCACCCCTCGCTCGCGCCGGTTCAGCCAGTAGTCCACGGCGATGCACAGCGCAAACGTCAGGAGTACCATCAGGACGACCATCGTTGCCACCTTCTTTCGGGTCTTGGAGTTTGGGCCTTGGAACTCTGAAATCCGATGACCTCTCTCACCCTGAAGGTATTGCAACCGATGTGCCGACCTCTCTCCTCTCCCCCGTTTATTTTTTAATAATCAGAACTGTCGAGTTCATAACGACTTACGGAAGATCACAGAAATTTTTCAACAGCCCTGTTGAAAAACGCGGCGCGCCCTGCGTTGACTTTCTCCACACCCCCTGTGCCCAGGCGCCCCCTTCCATCGTCGAATTTATGACCATGACCTTGTTTTCTCTTGTGCTATGAGACGTGTTGAAAAACTCAGCGGCGAAATGTCCTGGATCGTTGAAAACCTCTACACGCGGTTATGAGATCCGCTTCTCCATCACCGCCTTGAGAATGTCCATCGTGCTCACGATCCCGGCCAGCCGGTCCCCATTCAGAATGATCACCCGGTGGATTCGGTGAGAATACATGAGGCCCGCCAGCTCCGCGATCGGCGTGTCCTGCTGGGCCGTGATGGCCCCGCGAGACATGATGTCCCCCACCCGCCGGTCCCCGACCTCCTCCGGCGCGAGCCCCTCCCACAGGGCGTCCCCGCGCTCCTCGATCTGCCTGTGGTAGTCCGATCCCTGAACGGGTTCGTCCCCAAAGACCTCGTCGTGGAGGAGGATGTCCGACGCGGAGACCACCCCTACCAGCGCGCCCGCCGCGTCGAGCACGGGAGCGCCTGTGATCCGATGTTCGCTCAGCAGTTGCGAAAGCTCCTGGACCGTCATGTCCTCCACGGCGTAGATCACGTCAATGGTCATGATATCTTTCGCGCAGATGCCCATGGTCCCCTCTCCGCATCGTTTATCCTAAAAGCAGCGCCCTGGCGGACTGTCCCAGAATCTGGACGGCCTCCAGCCGCCTCAGGATTTCGGGGTCCTGCTGCCAGGGCGTCAATGGCGTCCGGCTGGGGATGCGCCTTACTATGTACCCGACGTCCCCCTTCTCCACGGTGATCGTGGCGTCCTTCAGAGGGTCCTCCACCCGCCATATCCGTTTGAAATAGACCTTCTGAGGCTCACGGGCGTAGACGTACAGCACCCCCTCCCGGTGCAGCTTCGACGCCTCCACACCTGCCTCCTTCCCGGCCCCCTCCTCGTCAGACCCCGCAAACAGCACCTCCGCCTGGAATCGCTTATTGGGGAGTTCAGGGCCGTGCGGCCTCTGCTCCCGCCCCTTGAACATCTGGTCCAGCGCCTGCCTCCGCTCCTCCAGGCGCTCCTGCCTCGGCGTCACGTAGTCGCTCACCTCCTTTGAGAGCTCCTTCTTGACCTCCTGAAGGGTGTGGACTCGCCCCCCCCCGGCCTTCCGCAACACCTTCTCCTCCAGGTCAGCCGTCTCCAGAGGACGGACCAGCTCCACGAGCACGCCCGGATAAAGGGTCCCGCCCACGCGCGCCTCCAGAGTCCCCCCCTCTTCTCCCCCCTCCCCCGTGTCGCCCTGCAGCATCTGCCCCAGATCGGCGACCTCCCGCTTGCCGTCCGCCACCTCCTGCTCCAGCCGGGCCTTCTGTTTGGCCGCCTGAAAGAACTGCACCAGAATCCGGCGCTCCACCGGCCCATTCGGCGGCCGCTTCTCCCCCTTCATCAGAGCCGCCCAGTACGGGCTCTTCTTGGCGTGCCGCTCCATGTCCCCCTGGTGCGCCTCCAGCCTCCCGACGAGCGCCTCCAGCGCCGCCTTCCGGCCCTGCAGGTCCGCCTTCAACCGCCCCTGCTTCTGCCCGGCCCGGTCCTCCTCGCCCACCCGGATGCGGGTGACGCTCCCCTCCGCGTCGCCCAGGTTCCCCGCCACCTGGAGGCGACGCCCGAACGAGACCACGCCCCCGGCTAAGTTCCCGTCCACCAGGACATCCTCCGCCGCGTCCAGCGCGGCCATGACGCTGTGCGTCTGGATCAGAATCGTGCCCGCCGAGGCGTTCCTGCCCAGGACCTCCCTGGCCCCGAACACCTCCTCCACCTCGATCTGAGACCTCTCCAGATGGTGCGCGATCCGCCGCCGCTCCGCCTCCTCCAGCCCCTCCACCTCCCCATCCAGGTACTCTGCCGGCAGCGGCCCCCCGGCCACCTGCCCCCTCACGAACAGGTTGCGGGCGCGCACGCGCGTGTCCCGGTCCAGCGCCCCCGCCTCCTGAACGCTCCCCACGAACACATCCTCGGTCGTGAAGACCCTGAAACCGCCCCGCACCCCCTTGCGCACCCAGAAATGGGTCGCGGCCACCCCCGACCTGGGCAGGTCCCCCGTGGCCGCGTTCACCTCCTCCGTCTCCACCTCCTGCACCACGCGAACGCGCCCCCGCGAGTCCTCCCGGTAGGCCCCCTCAATCGCGGCCACCAACTTCTCCCCGGCCACGGCGGTGTTCATCCCGGCCACGCCCTCCAGCGAGACCTCCCTGGGCGGGCGGTCCGGCGCCACCCGCTCCCCGCGCACATCGTACCCGTCCTGGCCCGCCCTGGGGGGATGCCGCACCACCAGGACCTCCCCCTCCTTCACCTGGTGCACCTTCCCCGATGCGCTGACCTGATCCGCCCTCCCCAGGGTGTGGAGCGGATGGCCGCCGGGGTTCATGGGATACTCCAGCCAGCCGTCCTCCCCCGGCTCAGGGGGTTGCCCCTCGGCCACCTTCCGGGTCGCCATGGCCCCCGACCCGGTCGCGGCGCGCTCCACGAACTCCTCCACCGCGGCGCGAATCGCCTCCTCCTGCACGCCGGAGGTGACCCCCTGCCGGGCGAGCTCCTCATCCACCTGCTTCCGGAGCGCCTCCCGGATCAGCCCCGCCTTCGCCCCGTCGCTCAGCAGCTTTGCCATGCGGGCGGGGTCGGCAGCCGCGATCCCCAGACCCGCGGCCAGCCCCCCCTGGTACACCGCCGCCTTCACCCGGCACGGCAGCCGCTCCCCGTCCAGGACGAGGTGGTCCACAGGGGCCCGCTCCGCGCCCTTCTCGGCCCCCTTATGTGGATCAGAGGTGTTCATAAAATCACTTCGCTACCTGCCCGACCGGACAGGTCTCCAGCCTTCAGGCAGGCCTCAGGGGCCCCCACCCCATCTGCCCCGCCACAACCAGCGCCAGCCCGATCAGCAGGACCGCATAAGACACCATCCGCACAATGCGGTCCCGCCTCTCACGCGCCTCCGACGGCGTCGGCCTTTTCTCCTCCATCGTTCCTCATCTCTCCGGTATATTTTAAGCCTTCTATGTCCAGAAGACAAGTCCACTTTCTGCCTTCCGCCTTCCGCCTTCCGCCTTCCGCCTTTCAGTGCCGCACCACCGTCAGCACCGGGCACGCCGCGTGGCGCATCACCCGCACGCTGGTCGTCCCGAAGATCGTCGTCTCCAGCAGGGGGCGGTGCTGCGCCCCGATCACGATCAGGTCGCTCCCCTCCTCCTGGGCCATCCTCAGGACCTGCTCGGCGGCGTCCCCCCGGCGCACGACCGGCCTCAGCGTGCAGTGGGCCTGGACCTCCTCCGGGATCCAGTCGCACAGCCGCCGCTCCTGTTCCCGCCCCCCCGGCCCGTCCGCGCCCCCCTCTATGCTGGTCATCACCGTCAGCTCCGCCTCGAACCGCCGCGCCAGGTCCGCGGCATAGCGCAGAGAATCGCGCGCCACCTCGGTGTAGTTGACCGGACAGAGGACCTTTCTGAAAGGCAGCCGGCACGCAGCCGCCTCCCCCCCGCGCACGGTCAGCACGGGGACCTTCGCCCCCCGCACCACCTTCTCCGCCACCGACCCCAGCAGCAGCCGGTTCAGCCCGCTGCGCCCGTGCGTGCCCAGCACGATCAACCCCGCCGCCTTTTCCTCTGCGGCCATGAGGATGCCCTCCACCGGCGTCGCCTCCAGGAGGAGCGTCTCCGGGGCCGCCCGGCCGCCGATCTCCCTGCGCACGACATCGGCCAGATAGCGCCGGGCCTCGTCCCGCTGCGTCTTGAGCACGGCTAAGAGCTGATCCATCCCCCGCTCCGTAAAGTAGGGCGGGGGTAGAAACGTCTCCGCGTACACGGCCGTCAGCCCCGCCCCGTAGCGCCCGGCCACCTCCGCCGCCGTCTTCAGCACCGGCCCGGTCCAGTCGCTGAAGTCCACGCCGGCCAGGACGTGTTTTATGTCGACAGGTTGCATCTCGCCTTCTCCTTATGAAGTGCGAATGACGAATGACGAATGACGAAATGTATCATTCGCACTTCGCACTTCGCACTTCGCACTTCGCACTTCGATTTGCTTCACGCTTCACGCTTCACGTTCGCCATGTAGTACAGCACCGGCACGGCCATGCGCGACAGCAGCGTGGACGCGACCTCCCCGGCCATCAGCGCCACGGCCAGGCCCTGGAAGATCGGGTCGAACAGGATGACGAAGGACCCCACGATCACCGCCGCGGCCGTCAGCAGCATCGGCCGGAAGCGCACGGCCCCGGCGTCCACCACCGCCTCTGTCAGCGGCATCCCCTGCCGCAGCCGGAGTTCGATGAAGTCCACTAAGATGATCGAGTTCCGGACGATGATGCCCGCCCCGGCGATGAACCCGATCATGGACGTGGCCGTGAAGAACGCCCCCAGCAGGGCGTGCGCCGGCAGGATGCCGATCAGCGTCAGCGGGATTGGGGACATGATCACGACCGGCGTCTTGAACGACTGGAACCAGGCCACCACCAGGATGTAGATCAGGATGAGCACCGCCCCGAACGCCAGCCCCAGGTCCCGGAACACCTCGTAGGTGATGTGCCACTCCCCGTCCCACTTCAGGGCGATCCGGTCCGTGGTGAACGGCTGCGTCGCCGTGTAGCGTTCGATCTCATAGCCTTCCGAAATCTGGAGCTTCTGGATGGCCTCGTTCATCTTCAGAATGGCGTACACCGGGCTCTCCTGCCGGCCCGCCACGTCCCCGGTCACGTAGACCACGCGCTTGAGGTTCTTGTGGTAGATGTTCTTCTCCGCGACCCCCTCCTCGGCACGCGCGAGTTCCCCCAGCGGGACCATTCTCCCCCCCGCGCCCCGCACCCGCACGGCGGACAGGTCCTGGACGCTCGACCGCTGCGAGATCGGAAGGCGCAGGAAGATCGGCACGTCCTCCTGCTCGGCCGGCAGGTGGACCAGCCCCGCCCCCGCCCCCCCCACGGCAACGCGCAGGGTCTGCGCCACCTCCTCCGCGGAGACCCCGTTCAGGGCCGCCTTCTCCTGGTCCACGACAAAACGGACCTGCGGCTGATCGTCCTCGATGTACGTGTCCACGTCCACCACCCCCTCGGTCCCCTCAAACACCCGCTCGACCTGCCGGGCCACCTCGATCTGCCTCCCATAGTCCGGCCCGTAGACCTCGGCCACGAGCGTGGACAGCACCGGCGGGCCGGGCGGCACCTCCGCCACCTTGACCCGCGCCCCCGCGCGCCTCGCGATCTCGGCGATCCCCGGCCGCAGCCGCTTGGCGATCTCGTGGCTCTGCGCCCTGCGCTCCCCCTTGGGCGCGAGGTTGACCTGCACGTCGGCCACGTTCGGGCCCCGCCGGAGGAAGTAGTGCCGGACCAGCCCGTTGAAGTTGTAGGGACCGGAGGTCCCGGCGTAGACCTGATAGTCCGTCACCTCCGGGGCCTGCCGCACGTAGTCGCCGACCGCGCGGGCCACGGCGGTCGTCTGCTCCAGCGTCGTCCCCTCCGGCGTGTCCACGATCACCTGGAACTCGCTCTTGTTGTCGAACGGCAGCATCTTGACCGTCACCGCCTTCAGCGGGACCAGGGCCACGGCGGCCAGCAGCAGGAACACCACGCCCCCCAGGAAGAGCATCCGAAGCCGCGCATCCTGGATGAGCGGGACCATCAGCCGGCGGTAGAGGCGCGTGGTCCAGTCCTCCCCCTCCCCGTGCCCCCCCGGCGCGCCGTGGCCGGGCGGGGACCCCTTCAGGAGACGGTAGGCCGCCCAGGGCGAGATGATGAAGGCGATCAGCAGGGAGAAGATCATGGCCGCCGACGCCCCCACCGGGATGGGCCGCATGTAAGGCCCCATCAGCCCCCCCACGAACCCCATCGGCACGATGGCCGCAATCACCGTGAAGGTCGCCAGGATGGTCGGGTTGCCCACCTCGTCCACCGCCTCGGCGGACACCTCCAGCGGGGAGCGGTCCCGGTTGGACGCCATGCGAAGGTGCCGGACGATGTTCTCCACGACCACGATGGCGTCGTCCACCAGGATGCCGATGGAGAAGATCAGCGCGAACAGCGTGATGCGGTTGAGCGTGTAGCCGTACAGCGCGAACACCACGAGCGTCAGCGCCAGGGTCACCGGCACGGCCAGGGCCACCACCCCCGACTCCCGCCTGCCCAGGGCCAGGGCGATCAGAATGCTCACGGAGACCACCGCGATCAGCATGTGCTCTAAGAGTTCGTTCGACTTCTCGTTGGCGGTCTCCCCGTAGTTCCGCGTGACCGTCACGTTCACGTCCTGGGTGAGGACCTTGCCCCTCAGGGCCTCCACCTTCTCCATCACCCGATCCGCCACCACGATGGCGTTCGTCCCCTTCCGCTTGGCCACGGAGATCGTCACCGCCGGGTGCTCGCGGCCCGGCCCCGGGCGGATGCCCTTCTGCCCTGCCGCGGCCCCGGCCCCGAAGAACACATAGGTCGCAGGCTCCTCCGGCCCGTCCTCCACGCTCGCCACGTCCCGCAGATGGACCGGGCGGTCCCCGAAGACGCCCACCACCACGCGCCCCACCTCCTCCGCGTCCCTCAGCAGAGACCCCGCCTCCACGAGCGCCTCGGCGTTGCGGGCGGAGAAACTCCCCGCCGGGACCTGCCGGTTGGCCGCGCCCAGCGCCCCTAAGACGCCCGTCGGAGAGGCACCGTGCCCGGCCATGCGCCCGGCGTCCAGCAGGACCCTCACCTGCCGCCGCTGCCCCCCGATGATCGCGGTCTCCGACACGTCCTCCACCGACTTGACCTCCGTCTCCACCTGCGCCGCGATCCGGCGGAGCATGAACCCGTCGTACCGGTCGCTCCAGAGCGTGAGCGCCAGGATCGGCACGTCGTCGATGGACCGGGGCTTGATCAGCGGCTCCGAGGCCCCCGGCGGGATGCGGTCGAAGTTCGAGTAGAGCTTGTTGTAGAGCTGGACGAGGCTCTTCTCCAGGTCCTCCCCCACCCGGAACCGGACGATCGCCATCCCCATCCCCGGCGAGGAGGTCGAGTAGATGTACTCCACGCCGGGGATCTCCCAGAGGAGCTTCTCCATCGGGGACACGACCCGCTCCTCCACCTCCTTCGCGCTCGCCCCCGGCATCTGCACGAACACGTCGGCCATCGGCACGACGATCTGCGGCTCCTCCTCGCGGGGGAGGACGATCACGGCAAAGACGCCCAGCAGCATCGAGGACACGGCCAATAAGGGCGTGAGCTTGGAGTCGATGAAATAGTGAGCGATCCGCCCCGCCATTCCGTAGCGATTCATCGGATTCTATCCCCATCCTTCAAACGGTCCACCCCGGACACCACGACCCGCTCCCCCCCGCTCAGCCCCGAAAGGACCTCCGCGCGGTCGCCGTAGTCCCGCCCGACCCGCACCCATCGGAGACGGGCCACGCCCCCCTCCGCCACGTACACGCCCTCCAGCTGCCCCTGCCGGACCAGCCCGGCCTTCGGGATCAGCACGGCCCGCCGCTCCCCGCTCTCGATCAGGAGCCGGGCGAACTGCCCGGACCTGAGCCGCCCGTCCGCGTTGTCCAGGACCACCTCCACGTCAAAGGTCCGGCTCGCCGGGTCGGCGGACGGGACGACGCGTTCGAGGACGCAGGGGAGCCGGCGCTGACCCCCCGCGTCGATCTCGACAAATGCGGTCCCCCCGACGCGGAGGGCCTCAACCTCCCCCTCGCTCACCCGCGCCACCACCTTCATCCGCCCCGGGTCCTCCACCACCAGGAGGGGCGCGCCCGGCGCGGCCACGTCCCCCGCCTCGATCATCTTTTTGACCACCACCCCGTCAAAGGGCGCGCGCACGGCGCTGTACGCGAGCGTCGCGTCGATCTCTCTCAGGCCCGCCTCCGCGGCCTGGGCCGCGGCCTGGGCGCGGGCGTGGCCCGTGCGGGTGTCATCTAAGTTTTTCTTGGGCGTGGCCTTCTGATCGTAGAGCGCCTGCATGCGCCTGAGCGTCAGCGCGGCGTTCTCCAGGGCGGACCGGGCCTCCGCCAGACCGGCCTCGGCCTGCCCCCGCCGGGCGGACAGGTCCTGGCTGTCCAGCCGGACCAGGACATCCCCCTTCCGAACCCGGTCCCCCTCCCGCACCGGCGCCTCCGTCACCCGGCTCATCAGCTTCGACCCCACCGAGGCCGTCTGAAAGGCCGCGGTCGTCCCCACAGCCGTCACGAGCGCCGGGACGGCCTGCTCTGCGACGGTCACGGTCTGGACCGGAATCGGCGTCCCGGATTCAGCCTCCTGCCGCTCCCCGCCCCCGCACCCCGCGAAGGCCGCGGCCAGGACAAACAGGATGATGATACGTACATTCATGCGCGTTTCACCCCCAGCTTCGCCAGAATATCCTCCATCAGACACCACTTCGTGAACGACGACTGAATCAGGTTCAGACCGACGAACGCCGTGAACAGAAACCAGTAGGGGCTGATCGTGTAGCCCAGTCCCAGGCTGACCAGCACGAACGTCCCGGCGATCAGCCGGATGTAGCGATCCATCGTCATGGCAAAACCTCCTTGAAAAGCAGTGGTCAGTGGCCAGTGGTCAGCAAAAAGAAATTTTTCCACTGATCACTGACCACTGATCACTGACCACTGATCTTCTTCCCCACCGCCAGCTCCAGGCGCGCCAGCCCGACGCGGGACTGGTACAGCCCCCGGACGGTGCGCCCCTCGGCCTCCGTCAGCGCGGCCTCGGCGGCCAGAAGGTCCGTCATCGTGCTCATCTCCTGCCCGTACTGAAGCTCCACCATCCGGAGGCGCTCCCGCGCCTCCTCCACGGCCTGCCGGGCGACCTTCACCCGCTCCTGCGCCGCGCGAAGGCCCAGGGCCGCCTCCCGGACCTCCAGGCGGACCTGCTGCGCCCCGTAGCGCCGCATGGCCTCCGCCTTCGCCCGCTCCGCCTGAGCGGCCCGAACCGCGCTGACCGTCCCGAACGACAGCGCCTCCCACGACAGGATCACGTTGGCCGTCCACGACTCCCCCTCTCGCCGGAAGGCCCGGCGGGCGTCGAGATCCGACACCAGGAGAAAGTCCGCCCGGGGGACGTAACGCGCCCGCTCGGCCGCCGCCCCGCTCCGCGCGGAGGCGGCCATCTCCCCCTGCGCGGCCAGGTCGGGCCGCGCCCTCAGCGCCTCCGCAATCAGGGCGTCAGGATCGACGGCGGACGCCACCTCGCTCAGGCTGTCCGTCGGCGCGGGCGTCGCGTCCGTCTCCAGCCCCATCGCCGCCTTCAGTCCCTCCTGCGCCACCGCCACGCCGTTGGCCGCCTCGATCTCCTTCTCCCTCAGGTCGGCCGCGCGCACGCGGGCGGCCAGGACGTCGGACAGCGGGACCATTTCCTCCCTGTAATGGGCCTCCGCGACGGCCACGTGAGCCTCGGCGGACGCGAGCGCCTTGCGGACGATCCTCAGCTCCTCCCCGGCCAGGATCAGCCCGTAGTACGCCTGCGCCACGGCGAACGCCACCTCCCCGCCCCGCCGGTCCCGCATCCCCTGCGCGGCCCGGACCCCCGACCGCGCCTGACGCCGGCGAAACACCGCGTCCCCGCCCCCGAAGATCGGCTGCCGGACCACGAGCCGGATGTTGACGTTGTTCAGACCCGAGGGGTGATTGAGGCTGCCCAGGGCAAAGTCCACCTGCGTGAACCGCTCCTGCTTGAGCCTGAACCCGAAGGCGTTCACAGCGTCGTTCGTGCGGGTGTAGGTCTCGTAAAGGCCCACCGAAGGCAGCAGGCCCGCCAGCGCCCCCAGATGCCCGGCCTCCGCCCGCGCCACCTCCGCCCGCGCCGCTGCCATGAGCGGGCTCTGCCCCGCCGCCATCCGCTGCGCCTCGGCCAGGGAGAGGCGCAGGTCCTCGCCCCGGGCCCCCTGCCCTGGAACAGCCAGAAGACCCAAAACAGCGATTCCTAAAATGGCTGCGCGTCTCATCGCTCGCCTCCACCTCCTTCGGGTGTATCCGCGCCGGTATACGTGAATCACGAGTTTCTTATTTTTATCGAAACATATCAATAATACGATATTTTGTGGCCCAAAAAAATGCCGCTCACGTCTTCCTGCCAAACCGCTCCTCGATGCACGCCATCATGTCCTTCAGATGCGAGTCCTTGACCTGGTAGTACATCCGGCGCCCCTCTCGCTCGCTCGTGAGCAGCCCGCACCGCTGCATCAGCCGCAGGTGCTCGGAGGCCATGTGGCTCGGGATTTCGCACTCCTCCGCAAGCTCCCCCACCGTATACCGGCTGTGGAGCATCATCTGCACCATCCTGAGCCGCACGGGATGCGCCAGCGTCTTCAGACACTCGGCCGCCTCTCCCAGCGCCCCCCAGCCGATGAGCTTCAACCCCTCTCTTGTTTTCATGCCATGAATATAATCGAAATATTACGACATGTCAACATGTTTTTTCTCAATTTTTTCCCCGGCCTCAATCCCGCCCCCGATGCGGTCCCGCACCTCCGCCGCAGCCTCGTACGCCTCCTCGCGGACCAGCCAGCGCAGCCGGGCCAGCAGGCGGTCCATCTCCCCGCGTCCCCCCACGTCCCCTGAGTCGGCGAATCGGAGAGGGGGAGAAGGGGGGACCCCGTTTCCCCGTTTCTCCGTTTCTCCGTTTCGGTTCTGCCTTTCCCCCGTTTCCCCGCTTCTCCCCTTCCCCGCTTCTGGGTGTAGGAGGGGCTGAGGGTTGACCCCGCTTCCTCGTTTCTCCGTTTCTCCGTTTCGGTTCTGCCTTTCCCCCGTTTCTCCGTTTCTCCGCTTCCCCGCTTCCGGGTGCAGGAGAGGCTGCGCCTCCTCCTCCTTCTGGAGGAAGACCCCGGAGCGTTCCACGACCTCGTCCGCGATGAAGATCGGGGCGCTCGACCTCAGGGCCAGGGCCACGGCGTCGCTCGGCCGCGCGTCCACCCGGACATGTCTCCCCTCGCGGGTGACCAGCTCAACGCAGGCGATGTAGTAATCCGCCTCCATGCCGAGGATCTCCACCCGCTCCACCCTCCCCCCCAGGCCCTCGATCATCGACCTCAGCAGGTCGTGTACAAGAGGCCTGGGGGACCGGATCTGCTCGATGGCCACGGAGATCGCCCCGGCCTCAAAGGCCCCGATGAAAACCGGCAGCGTCCGCTCCCCCTGCCTCACCTGGAGCAGCGCCACATAGGCGTTGATCTTCTTGTCCATTCCCACGGACACCACGTCTACTTTGACCATGCCACCACCGCCCTTCTACGCCGTCACAAACTCGTGCTCCACTGCCCGCACCGTGAGCACCGGACACGGGGCCTTCCGAACCACCCGCTCCGCCGTGCTCCCGATCAGCCCGTGTACAAGACCGCCGTGTCCGTGTGAGGATGCGCTCCAGCAGGAACACGGGCCTCACCTCCCCTCCAACGGCGATGCCAGCGGCGAGGCGTCCCGCCGCATGTAGACGGAGAGACAGTTCAGACAGACGATCCCGGCGGCGTCGGGGAAGTCCTCAAACAGCCGATCCACATCCACGCCGAACAGGCTGCAAAAGACACAGCCCTGTTTGGCGGAGCTATCCACCCGGACGTAGAAGGAATCCGGCCTCCTTCCGCAGACGATGCACACCTCCCCCTCTTCCATACCCCTCCTCCCCGATGCTGAATCATGGATAGAGCCCCCTCGTCCGGCTCGCCTCGGCCACGCGGGAGACCGCCAGCATGTAGGCCGCCGTGCGCATGTCCACCCGCTCGCGCAGGTGAATCTCCAGCGCCTCCGCGAAGCTGCGGGTCATGATCCCCTTGAGCTTGCTGTTGACCTCCTCCTCCGTCCAGAAATACTCCTGGATGCCCTGCACCCACTCGAAATAGGAGACCGTCACCCCGCCCGCGTTGGCCAGCACGTCCGGGATCAGGAAGATGTTTCGCTCAGCCAGGATGCGATCTGCGGCGGGCGTGGTCGGCCCGTTGGCCCCTTCGGCCACGATGCGCGCCCGGATGGTGTGCGCGTTGGCCTCCGTGATCTGGTTCTCCAGCGCCGCCGGGATGAGGACGTCGCATGGGGTCGCCAGCAGTTCGGCGTTGGTGATCCTGTCGGAGTCCCTGTAGCCCACGACCGTCCCGGCCTCCCGCTTGTGAGCGGAGACCGCCTTCAGGTCGAGGCCCTTCGGGTTGTAAATGGCCCCGCCCGAGTCGCTCACGGCCACGACCCTGGACCCGTAGTCCAGCATCAGACGCGCGGAGATGGCCCCCACGTTCCCGAACCCCTGCACGGCCACGGTCGCGCTGTCCAGCGAGAGACCCAGATGCCTGGCCGCGTCGGCGATCGTGAACACGCACCCCCGCCCCGTGGCCTCCTCGCGCCCCCGCGACCCCCCCACCGACAGCGGCTTGCCCGTCACCACCCCCGGCACGGAGTGGCCCACGCGCATGCTGTAGGTGTCCATGATCCAGGCCATCGTCTGGGCGTCCGTGTACACGTCCGGCGCGGGGATGTCCCGGTCCGGCCCGATCAGAATGAACAGCTCCGAGGTGTAGCGCCGGGTCATCCGCTCCAGCTCCCTGACCGACATGGCCTTCGGGTTGCAGACCACGCCCCCCTTGGCCCCCCCGAACGGGATGTCCACCACCGCGCACTTCCAGGTCATCCACATCGCCAGCGCCTTCACCTCGTCTAAGGTCACGCCGGGGTGATACCGGATGCCCCCCTTGCCCGGCCCGCGAGCTAAGTTGTGCTGCACCCGGTAGCCCGTGAAGACCTCCTCCTGGCCGTCGTCCATCCGGATGGGGATGGAGACGATCAGGACCCGCTTGGGGTTGCGCAGCCGTTGATGGATCCCCCGGTCCAGCTTCAAACGCCCTGCCACGCCATCTAATTGCTGAAGGGCCACCTCCCACGGACTGGCCTCTCCTGCCCCCACCCTCTGACCCTCCTGTGTGACGGACATAATCACTCCTTGAGATGCGATTTTATTCTGGATTCTGGATTCTGGACTCTGGACTCTGCCTTCCGAACGGCAGCGGATACCGCCGAGACCAGCGCCGGCGGGTGGATGGGCAGCACGAAATAGTGGAGCGCTCCCCCCTCAAAGACATCGGCCCGGACCTCGGCGGAGTTGTCCTCGGACAGCACGATCACCGGCATCTTGGGCCGGAGGCGCTTCAGGATCGGCAGCGTCTCTAAGCCGCTCATGCCGCCCAGGTCCAGGGTGATCACGGCTAAGTCATAGTCCTTGTCGAGCACGGCCTTGAGCAGCTCCCCGCTTCGCGAAACCGTCCGGATGCCCTCCCCCAGGCCCTCCAGGATGTGAGCCACAAAGCGCCGAAGGGCATCGTCGCTGCTGGCAATGATGATCCTCATGGCGATCCCTTTCCACATTCGGCCGCGCTCAACAGCGCCCGCGCGCCGGCTACCGCCCGGCGCCCCCCACCGCCCGCACCACGTGCATCAGGTCCGAGGGATCCACGGGCTTCACGAAGTGATAAAAAACCCCGATCTCGGCGATCCGCCGGCTCACCTCCATCGACGTGTCTGAGGAGAGCATGATGATCGGAACCTTGGGCCGCAGCTGTTTCAGGATGGGAAGCGCCTCCACCCCGTCCATCCCCACCAGGTCGACGTCCACCACCACGGCGTCGGCCTCCCCGTCGATGGCCCACTGGATCAGTTCGCTGCTCCGGGGCGTCGTCCTCACGTGATTGGAAGAACTGCCCAGCAGGTCTGCCAGCGACCTCCTTAACTCCCCATCGCTGCTCGCTACGATAATGTCCATTTTTAAAACCTGAATCCAGGCCCTGTCCCCGCCCTCACCCCGACCTTCATCTCTCTTCTCGGCATTGGCTATTCATCTCCTCTGCAAGGCATGTGCCATCCCAAAATCCTCCGCCCCAGTAAATAAACTAACAGGCGGAAAATACAGAGGATAATCCTTGCAGAAGGTCAAAGATCAGGGGAAGGGGAGGCAGGATGTGGGACACTACTGTCTCTATCGTCGGACAATGGCGTCACAGAAGGGGGTTGTCCTGCCCGGAGGGTTTGCATATATTCTCCCGGTCAACGATCAGCCGATCCTTAAATACAGGAGGTCATCATGAATCTCTTCTCTCTGAAGGGACGAGTGGCCCTGGTGACCGGCGGAAACCGGGGCATTGGCCGGGGTATCGCCGAGGGCCTGGCCGGCCACGGGGCAAAGGTCGCCTGCGCCGCGCGCACCCGGTCGCAGCTCGACGAGGCCGTGGCCGCCATCCGGGCCGCCGGAGGCGAGGCCTGGGCCGTGGAGATGGACCTGGAGGACCTGACTGCCGCGCAAAGGGCGGTCGAGGCGACCCTGGACCACTTCGGTCAGATCGACATCCTGGTCAACAACGCCGGGATGAACATCCGGGAGCCCCTGGAGGAGGTGACGGAGGAGCACTACGACCGGATCATGAACGTCAACCTGAAGGGCCTCTACTTCCTGACGCAGGCCGTGGCCCGCCACATGGTCCCGCGCCGGCAGGGCAAGGTCATCAACATCGGGTCCCTGACCACCGGCATCGCCCTCCCCAAGGTCTCCGTCTACGCCTGCACCAAAGGGGCCGTGGGGCAGTTCACGAAGGCCCTGGCCGTTGAGCTGGGGCCTCACAACATCCAGGTGAACGCCATTTGTCCCGGCTTCGTGGTCACCCCCCTGACCGAGAAACTTTGGGCCAACCCCACGATGCGGGCCTGGGGCGAAGACAGGGTGCCCCTCGGCCGCCTGGCCGGGCCGTCGGACATGGCCGGGACCGCCGTCTTCCTGGCCTCCCCGGCCTCCGACTACGTGACAGGGCAGGTGATCTACGTGGACGGGGGCTACATGGCCGGGGAGTCCTGGCCCCTTCCACCCCCAAAATAGGGAGCGGACCCCCTCCGCTCCCTGTTTATTGTTGACATCCGGAAAATTTTATTATAAGTTAGTAAGACAACTTTCAACCCTTCCGGATATCTCATGCCCATCCCCCCCCACGCCAAATACCTGATCATCGGCGCCGGCGTCCACGGCCTGAGCGCCGCCTACCACCTCGCGCTAAGGCTGAAGGCGCGCAGGAGAGGGGGCGGCGCAGACATCCTGGTGGTCGACAAGAAAGGGGTTGCCGCCGGGGCCTCGGGCATCGCCTGCGGCGTGATCCGCAACAACTACTACCAGCCCGCCATGCGCGCCCTGATGGCCCACAGCGTGGAGGTCTGGGAGAGCGACCCGGAGGCCTTCAGCTACCACCCTGTGGGCTACATGCAGATCAGCCCCGAAGCGATGCGCCAGGACGTGGCCAGCATCGCAAAACAGCAGAAGGAGATCGGCTACACCTCCGAGTTCATCGAGGGGGAGGCCGACTGCCTGAACTACATGAGGGGCCTCTTCCACGACTGGCAGGCGAAGGGCATCACCTCGGTCCTGCACGAGAAGAAGGGGGGCTACGCCAACAACCGGGCGTCTATGGAGGGCCTGGCGGCCAAGGCCCGCAGCCAGGGCGTGCGCATCCTGACCGGCGTCCGGGTCACCGGCTTCCGCTACGCCGGGGACGCCGTCTCGGCGGTGGTCACCGACCAGGGCGTCATCCAGACCGACTGCGTCGTGGTGGGCGCCGGGCCCTGGATCAAGACCATCTGGGACATGCTCGACCTGCCTAAGACCGTCAGCATCAAAGGCCGCGACGGCAAAATGCACCCCGACATCCGGATGTGGACCTACTGGTGTCTGGAGGAGGGCACGCTCGGCGTGGACCCCGACTTCCAGAAGACCAACGACGGAAGGATGCCCCCCGTCCTCCACGTGGACACCGACGCCCCCCTCTACTCGGACGTTGACGGTTCCCTGATCACGGACAAACTCTGGGGCATCTACTACAAGCCCGACTTCTGCTTCGGCGGCGTCCAGGGGGGCGGCATGCCCTACAAAATCGAGACCGACCCCGACGAGGTGAGGGTGGACCCCTACGGCCCCGAGTCCCCCGACTTCGTCGTGGGCGACGACTTTGCCCGGATGTGGTGCTCGGCCCTAACCTTCTGTCAGAAACGGTTTGAGGGCAAGTACCCCCTCTTCAGGAAGGACGAGCCGTCGGGCGGGATCGGCGCGTTCACCCCGGACAGCTTCCCGGTCTTCGACCTCTTCCGTCAGAACTGCTACATCATCGCCGACTCCAACCACGGCTACAAGATGATCGGCGTGGGCAAGCTCGTCGCGGATGAGATCCTGGGCGACCGCAGCGCCATTCTGGAGCCCTTCCGCTTCTCGCGCTACGCCGAAGGCCGGCTCCATCCCGTGTCGCACAGCCCCTTTCCGTGGAGTTAATAGCCATGACCGACCTCGAAGCCCACGTCCGGGCCGAAGGCCGCGACGAGCAGGTCCAGCGCGTCCGCGCCAAGATCGACGAACTGGGCGTCAACTACATCTACTATCAGTTCATCTCGGTCACCGGCCGCATCGTCGGCAAGGGCATCCCCGCCGACCACTGGGAGACCACCGCCGAGCGCGGGTTTCAGCTCGTCTACGGCGCGACCGCCAACCTCTTTTTGGACCGGCGCCGCAACTACATCGGATACGGCCCCGAGGCCTCCGAGCTGGTCGGCATCCCCGACCCGGAGACCTTCGTCCAGCTCCCCTGGGACAGGCGCGTCGCCCGCGTCTTCTGCACCCTCTTCCGCAACCGGGAGGAGGAGACCGACGCCGGGGCCTTCCTCACCTCCGACTGTCGCGGCAACCTCCGGCGCATCCACTCGGAGTTCTCGAAGGCGCACCGGGGCCTGCACCTCCGGCACGGCGCCGAGCCGGAGATGATCTGGTTCAAGAAGGGGCCGGACGGCAGGCCCGCCGGGGGCTACAGCAAGCCCTACTGCTACCACATCGACCAGTTCGAGTCCCTCCGCCCCGTGGTCCAGAAGGTCATCGAATACGCCCGCGCCATGGGCATCGACATGATCCAGGGCGACCACGAGGACTCCCCCGGCCAGCTTGAACTGAACTTCATGTTCGACGAGGCCCTGCGCACCTGCGACCGCCTGACCACCTACCGCCAGATCTGCGCCCAGGTGGCGCGGGAGTTCGACCTGATCGCCTGCTTCATGTGCAAGCCCTTTATGGGCGTCTCCGCCTCCGGCTGCCACCACAACATCTCCCTCTGGCGCGGCGGCGAGGACGCCGTCAACCCCCTGAAGCAGGACCCCCTCCCCGGCCTGGAGGGCCCCTTCACCTACCGCCGGGGCGGCGAGAACGCCTTCCTGCCCCTCCCCGGCCAGGTCAAACCGGGGCCCGTCGGCCTCAACTGCATCGGCGGCATCATAGACCACCTGCCCGCCCTCACGGCCATCGGCTGCTCCACCGTCAACTCCTACCGCCGGCTCTGGGACACCGGCTTCTGGGCCCCCGTCTACGCCGACTGGGGCTACCAGAACCGCACCTGCGGCCTGCGCGTCTCCGCCAAAGGCCGCTTCGAGTACCGCGCCGTGGACGCGATGGTGAACCCCTACCTGATGGCCTCGGCCCTGCTCAGGACCTTCGACGACGGCATCCGCCGGGGCCTCGACCCCGGCGAGCCGGAGCAGCGCAACATCTACCAGGCCATGGAGGAGGGCAAACAGGTCAAAAAGCTCCCCATGTCCCTCGGCGAGGCCCTCGACCGCCTGGAGCAGGACGAGATCGTCAAATCTGCCCTCCCCGGCGAAATGTACCGCGTATTCATGCACTACAAGCGCGACGAATGGGAGCGATTCCTGGCCACCGTCACCGAGTGGGACCTGGAAAATTATCTGGATTGTTTGCCGTAAAGGGCAGACCACAGGACCACAGGACTACAGGACCACAGGACCCAAAAACTATAGGTCTTGTGGTCTGTGGTCTTGTGGTCTGTGGTCGTTTCACTTGAAGGAGTCTCTTCCCATGTGCGGCATCGCCGGCATCATTTACCGGGGGAGGACCAGCAACGTCGGCGGCGAAATGACCGCGATGCTCCAGTCCATGAAGCATCGCGGCCCGGACTCCACCGGCTACGCCGTCTACGGGCCGCCCGCTCGGGACGAATTCGTCGTCCGCTTCAAGGTCGCCGAGCAGGAGGACATGCGCAAGGGCTTTGAGATCCACCGCCAGGTCAAGGAGCGCCGGGCGGAGGTCGACGCCCGCATCCAGTCCCTGGGCGGCCAGATCGTCTCGGCGCAGGAGGCCACCGACTACGCCTTCCGCTACCGGGTCAGATACCAAGGCGACCTCCGCCGCTTCTCCGACTACGTCGAGGACGTGGAGGGCGCCGAGATCCTCTCCATCGGCGCGTCCCTGGAGTTGATCAAGGACCTGGGCGACGCCGGTCAGGTGTCCGGGCAGTACAGACTCAACCCCTTCGTCGGGACCCACGCCATCGGCCACGTCCGCATGGCCACCGAGTCCGACGTGGACATCTGCTCCGCGCACCCCTTCTGGGCCTACCCCTTCAGCGATGTCTCGGTCGTCCACAACGGCCAGCTCACCAACTACTGGACCAGGCGCCGGGACCTGGAGCGCAAGGGCCTGCGCTTCGTGTCCAACTGCGACTCCGAACTGATCGCCGTCTACCTGGCCGATAAAATCGAGAGCGGCCAGTCGCTCGAAGACGCCATGCGACAGTCCGTGGAGGAACTCGACGGCGTCTTCACCTACGTCGTGGCCACCGCCCAGGGTCTGGGCATGGCCAAGGACGTCATGGCCGCCAAGCCGATGGTCCTCTACGAAGGGGACGACTGCGTCGCCCTGGCCTCCGAGGAGGTGGCCATCCGGAACGTCTTCCCCCAGGAGATCGAGACCTGTGACCCCTACGACGGGGAGGTGCGCGTATGGCGGAACTGACCCGCACGCAGGAACAGGACCGGAAGCGCAAGGGGCTGGACCAGGAGCGCCTCTCGGGGCGAGGACTGCTCACCTTCTTCTCCCCCGAGGAGGAGGAGAACTTCACCTACCCCGACGCCTTCGAGGTCGACTTCAGTCGAAAGGCCGAGTTCGACGCCGCGCAGATGGACCCCCCCGCCGTCAACAGGAAGATCCGGGACCTGATGAGAGAGGGTTACGGCGACATCAGGGTCCACAACCCCCAGGCCCGGCACGCCCTCGGCGTGGGCATCCTCAACCGCCTGAGGCTCACCTTTGAGGGCAGCCTCGGCTACTTCGGCTGCGGCCTGATCGACGGCCCCAGCGTCCGCGTCAAAGGCCGCGTGGGCTGGTCCTGCGCGGAGAACATGATGGCCGGAACGGTGGTGATCGACAAGAACGCCGGCTCCTCCTTCGGCGCGGCCCTGCGCGGTGGCGACCTGGTCTGCAAGGGCGACGTGGGGGGCCGCACCGGCATCGACATGAAGGGCGGCACCATCCTGGTGGGAGGCCGCACCGGCGCCTTCTCCGGGTTCATGATGCAGCGCGGGCGCATGGTCATCCTGGGCGACGCGGGCAAGAACCTGGGCGACTCCATGTACGACGGCGTCATCTACGTGGGCGGGAAGATCGCCTCCCTCGGCGTGGACGCCGTCCCCGCCGGGATGACCGACCTGGACGTGGCCTGGCTGACCCGCAAGCTCCGGATGTACGGCCTCGACGCCCCCAGCGGCATCCAGAAGATGCAGAAGATCGTCGCCGGAAAGCAGCTCTGGAACTACGACAACCTGGAGCCTTCTGAGAAGAAGATCGTGCTATAAAGGAGAAGTCGCCATGGCGACCCGCACCCGAAAATCCGCCAACGGCCGCCCGAAGCGCAACACCCACATCCTCGGCCAGAACTTCCTGTTCTCGCCCCAGGTCATCGACGACATCCACATCAAGGCCGAGCTGGGCCGCTACCGCATGCGCGGCATGGCCATCTTCAAGAAGATCCCCTCCTGGGATGACCTCACCTTTCTGCCCGGCACCCTCACCCGCTTCGTGATCGAGGGCTACCGCGAAAAGTGCGAGACGAAGACCGTGATCGGCCCCCGCGCCGGACGCCCCCTCATCCTCGACATCCCCATCTACATCACCGGCATGAGCTTCGGGGCCCTCTCCTACGAGGCCAAGGTCGCCCTGGCGCGCGGCGCCACGATGGCCGGCACGGCCACCTGCTCCGGCGAGGGGGGCATGATCCCCGACGAGCGGCGCTACTCGTCCAGATGGTTCTACCAGTGCATCCAGTCCCGCTACGGGTTCAACCCCCACCACCTGCGCCTGGCCGACGCCTGCGAGGTCTTCATCGGCCAGGGCTGCAAGGTCGGCCTGGGCGGCCACCTGATGGGCCAGAAGGTCACCGACCAGGTGGCCGAGATGCGCTCCCTGCCCGCCGGGATCGACCAGCGCTCCCCGGCGCGCCACCCCGACTGGCTGGGGCCTGACGACCTGGCCCTCAAGATCGACGAACTCCGCGAGGCCACCGGCGGCGAGATCCCCATCCAGCTCAAGCTCGGCGCAGCCCGCGTCTACGACGACGTGCGCATGGCCGCCAAGACCGGCCCGGACAGCATCTACATTGACGGCATGGAGGGCTCCACCGGCGCCGGCCCCCACGTGGCCACCGAGGAGACGGGCATCCCCGGCATCGCCGCCATTCGCCAGGCCCGCAAGGCCCTGGAGGACGTCGGCAGGTCGGGCGACATCTCCCTGGTCTACGCCGGAGGCATCCGCAACGGCGGGGACGTGGCCAAGGCCCTGGCCCTGGGCGCCGACGCCGTGGCCATCGGCACCGCGGCCCTCATCGCCCTCAACTGCAACAAGGACATCCCCGGGGCCGACTACGAGGGCACGGTCGGCGTGCAGGCCGGCCACTGCTACCACTGCCACACCGGCCGATGTCCCGTGGGCATCACCACCCAGGACCCCGAACTTCGCAAACGCCTCAACCCCGACCAGGCCGCCGAGCGGGTCTACAACTTCCTCCACGCCCTCACCCTGGAGTGCCAGATGATGGCCCGCGCCTGCGGCAAGACCAACGTCCACTCCCTGGAGCCGGAGGACCTGGCCGCCCTCACGATGGAGGCCTCGGCCATGGCGATGGTCCCCCTGGCCGGCACGCAGTACACTGTCGGACGACCCGACATGACCCGGTATTGAACGGAGACCCTCTATGGACAACGAACTCAGCGCACTGAACGTCCTCTTCACGGAGTTCTACTACTGGGTGTGCATTGTCCTGATGTTCCTGATTCACGTCGGTTTCTGTCTCTACGAGGTCGGCGTCTCTCGCCGCAAGAACATGATGCACACCCTGATGAAGAATACGATGTTGATCCCCCTGATCACCGTGACCTTCTACTTTTTTGGATGGTGGATCTATTTTGCCTTTCAGAATGGGCCGGGGATCACCGGAGGCCTGAACCCCGCCCCCTGGGCGCAACCCTGGAACGAACTGATGGGGACGCACATGGGAGGGAGGCCTCACAGCGGGGCGCTGACGGCGAAGGACACGGCAGCCTGGGCCCGTCTCAACGGGGTTTTCTGGGGGGCGTTCTTGATCTTCTCCTGCACGGCCGGCTCCATCCTCTCCGGGGCCGTGATCGAACGCATTCGCTCCAGCGCGTTCTGGCTGTTTGCCGTGATGGTGGGGTCTGTCACCTGGGTCATCGACGCCGCCTGGGGATGGTCGGCGGACGGATGGATGGTCCAGAAACTGGGCTACCACGACGCCTATGCGTCCGGGGTCATTCACGCCATCAGCGGAGGATCGGCCCTGGCCATCCTCTACCATCTCGGCCCCAGAATCGGGAGGTTCCGCCCGGACGGGACGCCCCGGAACTTCCCCCCCCACAACACCTGGCTGACCATCATCGGCCTCTTTCTCATCTACACCGGATTCTGGGGATTTTATGCGGCGTGCAATATCCCCATCTTCGACGTCGACCCGTCTGCAGGCAGATCGTTCTTTTCGGCCACCACCATTTACCTGACGCCGACCACCCTGAGCGCCATCACCCTGAACTTTTTGATGTCCCTCGCCGGGGGATTGATAGCCGGTTATTTCGTGTCCAAAGGAGATCCCTACTGGACGTTCTCTGGTGGCCTGGCCGGGATCATCACCGCCTCGGCGGGAAACGACCTCTATCATCCGCTCCAGGCCCATCTGATCGGGGCCTTCGGCGTGCTCTGCCTCTACAAGCTGCACTACTGGGTCGAGCGGAGATTTAAAATCGACGATGCGGTGGGGGCCGTTGCGGTCCACGGCTACGCAGGGGTGATCGGGGTCGTCATCGCGGGCTTGGTGCTCTGGGGCTATCCCGCCTCTCCCAACGCGAACTACGCGCGCATCACCCCCTGGGGGCAGCTCATCGGCGCCCTGATCATGTTTTTCGGGCTCGGCTTCCTGCCCTGTTTTCTCGTTGCGTCTCTGTTGAAAAGATTCCGTCTGCTCAGAATCCCTGAGCAGATTGAACTGGCCGGGATGGACCATCGCATCAGGGAGATGGAGGCGGAAGAGGCGAATGAGATCGTTCGCGCAGAGCTAAAGGCGGCCCAGAGGTCGGACAAAAGAGAGACGGCTTCGTAAGGAGACCGGTCATGAAGACAGGGCTTGTGGAGAGCTGGGCGAAGAACCCGTCGGAGATGGGACCGCTCTACCCCTTTGTGGGACTCGAAGTCCCTCTGTTCCTGATCTGTTTCATCGTGTGGGTCTTGTACACCGTCTGGCAGATGAAGTTTGAACTCTCGAACCACGCCAGAGAGCGGGAGGACTTGAGTCAGGAGGACAGGCTTCTCAAGACCATCGAGAGCAATCTCAGGAATCATTAGGAGGAGATGATGGGCAAGAAACCCGACCTCGACCACTTCCTCGCAACCGACGGCCTGGACACCCGGCGGGAGAAGGAGATCGGCCAGCACATCGGCTACCGCTACGACGTCAACCTCCTCCCCGACTACGCCCGCCTCACCCCGTTTCTGAAAAAGTACATCGAGGGGATGGGGTGGGAGGACCTCAACTGGCTGGAGGACGTGCACCTCGGCTACGAGGAGGGCCGGCCCGCCGTGTTCGACCGCAACATCAACGGATGGGTCACCGTCCCGGAGGGCATCGCGCTGCCCGACAACCAGCAGGACCGCGACATGCTCGCCCGCGAGCTGCTGATCAAGTTCCAGATGTCCCGGCGTCACCCCCTGCTCCGACTCAAGGAGATTTACGGGAAGTTCTGACAGAATGAGGCCGCCATGACCGATGCCAAGACGTGGGGCTCCGATCCCTTCTGGGGCCTGGGCTATGAGTGGGACCCCCAGTGGCTGCTCGCCCCCCGGCAGAAGGAACTTCAGGCCCGCCTGATCGACCTCTGCCGGACCACCCTTCGCGAGAACGCCGTGGAGAGCGACCGGAAGCTCCTCTTCCCGCGCAAGAACTTCGAGGCCCTCGCCTCCCTCGGCCTGCTCGGCCTGAACGTCCCGAAAGAGTGGGGCGGCCTGGGCGAGAACCACGTCTGCGCCGCGATGGTCGTGGAGACCATCGCCCGCTACGGCTGCCCCAGCACCGCCATGTGCTACACCATGCACATCGGGGCCGTGGCCGCCGCGATGTTCCGGAGCCACGACAACCCGACCCTTCAGGACCTGATGAAGCGGCTCGACAGAGACATCCTGATCGGCACCCTCTCCTACTCCGACCCGGAGACCGGCTCCCACTTCTGGTACCCCATCTCCTCCGGGGCCGAGCGCGTGGACGCCGGCTGGAGGGTGCGCAAGAAGGCCTCCTGGACGACCTCCGCCGGGTTTGCCGACTGGTACATCGTCCAGACCACCAGCCCCGACTTCGGCGGCGACTACTCGGACCTCTCCTGTTTCCTGATCCTGAAGGACGAAGTCCGGGCCGACCCGTCCCGGTGGGACGGGCTGGGCCTCCGCGGCAACCAGTCGGGCACGCTGGAGGTGGACAACGTGACCGTCCCGGAAGACCGGCTGGTCGGCCCCGTCGGGGACGGGTCCCGCTCCAACGACGAGACCGTGGACCCCTTCTTCATGCTCTGCTCCTCCGCCTGCTGGAACGGCATCTCCCTCGGCCTGATCGACATCGCCCGGCGCCACACCACGGCCAAGCGGCACGCCGACGTCGGCCTGCGCGTCTGCGACTACCCCACCATTCAGGACTACGTCGGCGAGGCCGTCATCGACACGAACGCCTCGCGCGCCTTCACCTTCCAGATGGGCCGGGCCATGGACGACGTGACCCGCAACTGCGACTGGTCCATCCACCGGGACCTCGCCTGCCTGCCCCGCGCAAAGCTGCTCCACTGGATGTGGCAGGTCAAGTTCACCGCGGCCAAGAACGTCGCCCACGTCTCCGACAAGATGCTCCACGCCTGCGGCGGCGCCGGCTACAAGCCCGCCCTCGGCATCGAGCGCTACCTGCGCGACGGCAAGGCCGGCTGGGTGATGGGCCCGACCAACGAGGTGCTCCGGCAGTTCGTCGGAAAGGCCGTCCTGCTCGGCTTCGAGTCCCTCGACTACTGGAACCAGGCGATCAACGAGCGCGTCCTGCACAACGAACTCAAGAAACTCGACAAGAGCGCCAAGAAGGCCCTGGCCGAGAAACTGCTCGCGGAGGCCAGGTAAAACCCCTCCCCCTGTCCCGATTTTCAAGACCTATCCCCCCATCCCCCTTTCCTAAAGGAAAGGGGGAGCAGGTCAGTCCAAACGACAAGCGGCGCGACGCAGAAGGGCTAACCACCAGGGCTCGGGAGAGGCGTTAGGCCGCAGTGGAAACCTCTGGATGATCCGTCTTCTGGAGCAATGCCCTTGCGTCGCGCCCAGCCCCTCCGGCGCTTGAGGAGCGTCCTTCTTTGGTGCCACCTTTCTTGGACGAGCAAGAAAGGTGGCAATCCGGAAAGGCCGCTGAAACAAAAAGCCGGGAGGTCTCCAAAGATGTAGGGAATGGCAGAACAACAAAGAAAAATCGACCCGAGCCCTTTCCTCCCCTCCCCCGGCCTGGAGCGCTACCGCGTGCCCGGCGGCGGGGCCATTGCCCTGACACTCTGCGCGGGCGACCGCCTCACCGTCGTCGACGTCGAGGGCCTCCAGCCCTGCGAACTGGCCGCCTTCAGCCCGGAGGGCCGGGAGGACCTGGCGGCCATAGGCGTCCGGCCAGACGGGGGGCTCACCGGCCTCTCCGCCGCCCTGGCCAGGGGGGATGAGGACGCGGAGGCCGCCGTCGCCGCCCTGAGACAGCGTGGCATCTCCATCCTGGACGCCCCGGCCCTCCGCCTCTTCGGCGGCGAGACCCGGCCGGGGGACCGCGCCTCCTTCACCGCCGTCCGCGATGCGCTCTGCATCCTCGCCGCCCCCGGCGGCCCCATGCCCGTGGATGGGCAGGACCCGCCCACGGATCTGACTGTGTTCGTCGAGCGCGCCCGAATCCCGGAGACCTTCGAACTCCCCCTCCCGCCCCCGCTCGCCGACCCGCGCCTCGACCTGCGCGTAAAAAAAACGACCGCCCTCGCCTATGAGGTGAGGGCCGGCGACTACATCCAGGTGATCGACGTGGCCGGGCGTCAGTGCTCCGACTTCCTGGCCTTCGACAGCCGGCGCCTGCAGCGGGGCGTCGAGCGCGGCCTGGACGCCACCACGACCCGCACCCTGATGGGCGCCGCCTACCCCGGCCCTGGCCTCTACTCGAAGTTCTTCGACCAGGACATGCAGCCGCTGGTCGAGGTCGTGCGCGACACCGTCGGACGCCACGACACCTTTGCCCTCGCCTGCACCGCGAAATACTATGAGGACATGGGCTACCCCGGCCACGTCAACTGCTCGGACAACTTCAACGCCGCCCTCGCCCCCTACACCGTCACCCCGCGCAGGGGCTGGCCGGCGATCAACTTCTTCTACAACACCCGCATCGACGCCAACAACGCCCTGTACACGGACGAACCCTGGTCCCGGCCGGGCGACTACGTGCTCCTGCGGGCCCTGACCGACCTGGTCTGCCTCTCCTCCGCCTGCCCCGACGACATCGACCCGGCCAACGGCTGGGACCCGACCGACATCCACGTCCGGGTCTACCCGGCCCCAAAAAAGCCCTTTTCGAGAGGGATCGCCCACCGCATGACACCGGACTCTCCCCCTCGCCTGACGCGGGAGACCGCCTTCCACCCCCGGACCTCCGCGCTCACGCGCCACTTCGTGAACTACCGGGGCTTCTATCTGCCCGCCTCCTACGCCGGCCACGGCCCGATCCAGGAGTACTACGCCTGCCGCGAGCGCGCCGTCGTGATGGACCTCTCCCCCCTCCGCAAGTTCGAGGTCCTCGGCCCCGACGCCGAGGCGCTCCTGCAGGGGACCGTCACCCGCGACTGCCGCCGGCTCGCCGTCGGCCAGGTCGTCTACGCGGCCATGTGCTACGAGACCGGCGGCCTGCTGGACGACGGCACCCTCTTCCGCCTCGGCCCGAACAACTTCCGCTGGATCGGTGGGGACGACTACGGCGGCGTCTGGCTGCGTGAACAGGCCGAAAGACGGGGCCTCCGCGCCTGGGTCAGGTCCTCCACGGACCAGCTCCACAACCTCGCCGTGCAGGGGCCGAACAGCCGGGACATCCTCAAAGAAGTCGTCTGGACGCCCCCAACCCGGCCAGCCCTCGAGGAACTGACCTGGTTCCGCTTCACCGTCGGGCGCATCCGCGACACGAACGGCGCGCCCATCCTGGTCTCCCGGACCGGCTACACCGGCGAACTCGGCTATGAGGTCTGGTGCCACCCCAAAGACGCCCTGACCGTGTGGGACGCCATCTCGGAGGCGGGCCGGCCTCGCGCCCTGACCCCCCTCGGCCTGGAGGCCCTCGATGTCCTGCGCATCGAGGCCGGGCTGATCTTCGCCGGTTCCGAATTCGACGACCAGACCGACCCCTTCGAGGCCGGCATCGGTTTCACAGTCCCTCCCCAGAAAGAGGACGACTTCGTCGGCAGAGAGGCCCTCATCCGCCGAAGGGCCCACCCCCGGCGCGTCCTGGTCGGCCTCGAACTGGAAGGCAATGAGCCTGCCCTGCGCGGCGACTGCGTCCACGTCGGGCGCTGCCAGGTGGGCGTCATCACCAGTGGCGCCCGCTCCCCCCTCCTGCGTAAGAATATCGCCCTCTGCCGTCTGGACGTGGCATATTCCCGGATCGGAGCCCGCGTCGAAGTCGGAAAGCTGGACGGCCACCAGAAGCGCATCCCCGCGACCGTGGTGCGCTTCCCGTTCTACGACCCGGAGAAGAAGCGACCCAGATCATAGGCAAAGTGCAAAGCGCAGAGCGCAAAGCGTAAAACGCCATGCGCCATGCGCCATGCGCTTTGCGTCTCACTTCACGGAGCCCCTCATGGCCTTCGACCCCCTGGCCCAGCGCCGCATCCTGGGCCGCTTTGCGACCGGCGTCACCGTGGTGACCACGCGCCAGGACGACCTCCTCTACGGCATGACCGCCAACGCGGTCGCCTCCCTGTCCCTCACCCCCCCTCTCATCCTGGTCGCCGTGGACCGCCGCGCCGTCATGCACGGCCACCTGACGCAGAACAGGTGCTTCGCGGTGAACGTGCTGAGGGCCGACCAGGAGGCCCTCTCGCGCCGGTTCGCGGCCCCCGGCCCGAAGGACTTCTCCGACCTCAACCTGACCACCGCCGCCACCGGGTCGCCCATTCTCGCCGACGCCATAGCCTTCGTGGACTGCCGGGTGGTCGAGGTCCTGCCGGGCGGCGACCACGACATCTTCATCGGCGAGATCCTCGCAGGTGACGCCCGCGAAGGCCGCCCCCTCATCTTTTACGAGGGGAAGTACGCCCGGCTCGCAGAATGAAAGGTCGAGTCGAACGGACGCATAAAAAGAGGAGGGGCGCGATCCATCGCGCCCCTCCTTCGTTGTCAGGCCTGCTGTGGCAGTCCGTTAGTCTCTTTTTCCGAAACTCGTCGCGAGGATGAAGAAATCGTCAAAGTCCACTGCGCCGCTGTTGTCAAGGTCAAACTTCGGGTTGAAACCCGGATCGCCCCGTTTGGCCCCAAACGCCGTGGCGAACAGAAAGAAATCGTCAAAATTGACCTCGCCGTTGCCGTCGAAGTCGGGACCGGGATTCGGGGTCACGCCTGAGCCGGGCAGGATCCGGACCAGAAGCATGGAGCCCCTGTTGGGCTGAGAGGCGGCGCCGTGCTGATCCTTGACCTGGAGCTGCAGTTGGCCGCTTTCAATCCCGGTGCTTTGTGTGATTCCGACATCCGGAACCCAGGAGATGCCATACCTGCCTGGGCCGAGTCCGGAAAACTCGCGGACCTGAAGATTGGCGGGACCCGGCCCCGCCTGTTGTGGGACCGCCTGTCTGCGCGCAATGGGCAAGCCGGACGGACGGATGAGGATGGTGTCCGCCTGGGCAAACGACCGGGGAATCTGCAGCGTCATGGCGCTGCTGTCAGGGTCCTCAATCACAAGGTCGAAGCGCAGGGTGTCCCCCGCTGCGACCTTCACGTCCAGTTTGTTCTGAATGCCCGTGATGGAGAGCCTCGGGGGAGAGTCGCCCATCCCCTTGAGTTCTACGGATCCTGTCTCGCGAAGAGGATCATTGGTTGAGAAGGTGAGACGCGCCGTGGACTCCCCCGACCTCGTCGGTCTAAACGTGACCTCCAGGTCCTGACGGGCGCCAGGCGCCACGGAAATGGAGGAGGTCGGGACGGAAAAGGCCGAATCCGAAGACGCGATATTCCATACGTGCAGGCTGCCCGCGCCCGTGTTCGACACGCTCAGCGTCCTGGAGGCGTTCCTGTTCACCGTCACGACCCCGAAGGTGAGAGACGCATCCGAGAGGGCAATGCTGGAAGGGTCCTGAGCGCCAGGCTCCTGCGCGGTCCAGGAGACAACGACCCTGGGGCGCTCCGGGTCATCTGAGGCAATCGTAAGGTTCCCGGCCCGCTCCCGCCTGGGCACGGGGCGATAGGTCACCAGGACCGTGGTGGTCTTGCCCGGCTGCACGGTCAGGCTGGTCGGCGCCGCCCTGACCTGATTGTTGTCCGAAGTGACGTTGGACACCGACAGCGGCCCGCCCCCCTCGTTGCGGACCTGGAGGTTGAAATCCTGGGCCTTTCCAAAGCCCACCTGCCCGAAGGATAGAGAGGCCGGCAGCGCCACGATAGCGCCCGGAGGCGCCGTGATGACCGTGGCCCGGAGACCCATCTCGACAATGGGCGCAGACGGATCGTTGGACGGCAGGGTGAGAACCTCGTTGACGACCCCGGCCCTGGAGGGCAAAAAGGTGACCGCGAGGGTCTTCTCCTCCCCCGTTCTCAGGGAGAAGGCCGTCTCTGAGACCGTAAAATCCTCGGAGGATGAGACGACATTGACGACCCGGAGCGTCCCGCCGCCGATGTTGGAGACGAGGAGCGAAAGGGTCTTGGTCTTGTTCAGGAGAACGCTCCCGAAGTTCAAAAACCTGGGAGTTACCGAGACCTTCGGGGACGGGTCGGCCACGCCCCTCCCGGACGCCAGGACGACGACGGTCCCTCTCCCTGGGGCCGGGTCATTGCTGGAGACCCTGACCTGGGCGGGGAAGAACCCCCCCCTCACCGGCGTAAACGTCACGGCCACCGTCCGGCCCCTGCCGGGCAGGACGGACAGCGTGTCAGGGGATACCGTGTAGGTCTGCTCTGTGGTGACGATGCTGTGAACGACCAGCGGGGCGTTCCCATCGTTGAAGAGGGTGAAATTGAAGGTCCTGGCCTGGCCCACGTTCACCAGCCCGAACAACAGGCTGTCGGGAGGGGCGGGCGTGACCCGGATGACCGGCGCCGCCTGCGCGATGCCCGCGCCGGAAAGCCCGATCACGAACGTCGTGTCCTTTCCCACCACGCTGAGCCTGGCCTCGGCCACGCTCAACCCGGCGGGCCTGTAGTCGATGTTGATAGGCTGTGATTCCCCGCCCCTGACCGAGAAGACCCGGGGAGAGGTGACCACAAATTCTTTTCCGCCCGCGATCGCGACATCGCTCACGGAAAAGTCTGTGTTGCCGGTGTTGACCACGCTGACCGTCCGGGTTCGGGTCTGTCCCACCGTGACCTGCCCGAAGTCGACCGCCGTGGCGGAGACGCCCACCCGGACCCCGGTCCCAACGCCGGCCAGCCGGATGTCGAAACGGGCCTCGTCCGGGTCGTCGGAGCTGACGGTCAGCGTGGCCTGCCTCTGTCCAACCGCGGTTGGCTTAAAGGTGACCGTGAGGTTCTCCGCCCCCTCCGCCTGAATCGTAAAGGGGAGAGGGGGAGAGGAGACGACGAACTGGGCGTCCGACACGACCAGGCCCGTGACAGTCAGACCCGAAGCGCCTCGATTGAGCAGTTTCAGGACGGATGCGGTTTCCTGTCCCACCCCCGCGGCGCCGACGGCGAAGGTCGCGGAGGCGTCGATGTCCGGCGCGGCCCCCGTCCCCGACATCGAAACCGAAGTGGGACTCCCCCCCGCGTTGTGGGCGATCGACAGCGTGGCGGTCTTCGCGCCCGCGCTGGTGGGGGTGAAGGTGACGGCGACCTGCTGATCTCCCCCGGGGGCCACCTGAAACTGCGTGGTGGAGACGGTGAACTGCGGGTCGCCGGAGGAGACCCCGCTGACCGACAGCGGGAGCGCGCCGGGGTTTGAGACGGTGAGGGTCTGCCTTGCGGATTGACCGATCTTGACGTTTCCAAAGGAGAGCGCCGACGGCAAAAGATTTATGGAGGCCAGCGCCCCCCGCCCGGTCAGAGGCACGACCGTGGAGTTGCCCGCGGCGTTGTGCGTGAGGGTTAAACTCGCCTGCCTGCCCCCGGAGGCCGTCGGCTCGAACACCACCTGGATGGATTGCTCCCCGCCGGGCTGCGCCGTGAGGCTCTTCGGGCTGGCCTGAAACTGCGAGGCGTCGGCCCCGGCCAGGCCGATGTTCGTGATGGACAGAGGGGCCGTGCCGGGATTGGACACGACGAGGGTCTGCGCCAGGGAGGACCCGACGAGGATCTCTCCAAAGGAGAGGGTGGCCGACGATGTCCTGATGAAAGGAGCGGGCGTCACCACGACCCGCACAATCGCGCTGGTCTGGAGAACGCCGTCGGACACGAAGAAGGCCAGATCATACTGACCGGCCTTCTCCTCCAGGCTGAAATCGCTCAGCCGGCCGATCCGGGACTCGGCAGCCATTTAAATCGGCCGTCCGGTTGCAGCGTTGCGTTTTCGGGCCCGATCAACATTCCAAAACTGACCCTGCTCCCGTCAGGGTCCCTGGCGGAAAGGGTAAAGGTCAGCGTCTCGTCCTCCCTGACGGCCACCTGAGCGATGCCATCTAAAGTTCTCGAAGTGTCAGGACGCCCGTTGACGGCCACCTGAGTGACGGGAGGAGTGAGAAACAGCGGCGGGCGAGCCTGGGCCGCCGACCTGGGGGGGATCAGGCCCGCCACAACCATCACGGCAGCCCACGACACCCGGCGGAATGACAGACGCCTCATGAAAGTGATCCCCTCGATTGGCCGGAGAGTTCCCCTGAGCGCTCCTTTTCGGCCTCCTCCTGCTCGACCCGCTCAAGTTCCCGATGCGCGTCGGCCCTGCCCTCGGGGTGCTGTTCTGTCTCCTCGTATATCTTCAGGCCCTCCTGGAGATGGCGCCGGGCCTGCTTTAAATCCCCGGCCTCCCGCGCGATGACGCCGAGGTGACGCAGGGCCGTCGCCTCGCCAAGCCTGTATCCGAGCGTGCGGGAGAGCCGGAGCGCCTCTTCCAGAAAGGGAGACGCCTCCCGCCCCATCCCCTTCTGCCTGTAGATCGCGCCGATCTCGTTCCGGCACGCGGCCTCCAGGAGCTTGTCCCCCGCCTTCTGGACGAACTGAAGGGCCTCGTTGAGGTCCTGAAGGGCCTCGTCGAAGCGGCGCTGATGGCGCAGGAGGATCCCCCGGGTCTGCAGGGTGCAGGCCAGCCCCCGCGTGTCCTTCAGCTTGCGGAGCAGGGGCAGGCTCCGGTCGAAATAGCCTCGCGCCTCTTCAAAGCGTTCCAGCCGCCTGTGCGCCATTCCGAGGCAGGTCAGCGCCTCGGCCCTGATGTCGTCTCTGCCCGTCTCCTCCGCGACCGACCTGCACTCCTCCCAGAGTTCCAGCGCCTTCTGATAGTCCCCCTGATCAGCCGCGAGGCGTCCGTCTAAAAGAAGGCTTCGCGCGTACCCCTCCAGGTCCGCCACGCCCTCATATTCGTCCTGCGCCAGCCGGATCTCCGTCCGCGCCGATGGAAGGTCCCCGAGGATCATGTGGCAGCACGCGATCTCCTCATGGGCCTTGGCGGTTACAGAGCCTTCCGCCTCCATCTCCAGGACCTGTTGATACTCCTGAAGCGCCCCCCTGTAGTCGCCCATCGCCTGCCTCGAATCCCCGAGGCCGATCAGGGCCTTCGGAAGCAGTTGCCCCCGGATCTTCGAGGAGAAAAAGTCGCGTCCGAGATGCTCAATGGCCCTGGTGTAGAACCCCACCGCCTCAGGATAGGCGTAACGGGAGTGCGCGGCCTCCCCGGCTCGAATGAGATAGGGCACGGCCCGGCTCAGGTCGCCCCCCTCCTCGTAATGCCTTCCGATCTTCCCGAATTCCGTCGGTTGCGGTTCGTCTTTCTGGAGATCTTCAAGAACCTCGGCAATCCTGAGATGAACCCTTGAAGCCTCCCCTCTCGCCTCCAGCTCTTCGTACACGACCTCCCTGGTAAAGGTGTCCACGAACAGATAGCGATCGTCCCAGGCCGCCCTGTCCACCTTGCGAATGAGGCCAGCGCGGCAGAGCGCCCCCAGATCCTCGTCAATCGCGCGTCCTGCGACCCGCTTCAGAACACCCGCCTGGAACTGACGCCCCACGGCCGCCAGGACATCCAGAAGGGACCGGGTGGACTCGTCAAACGTCTTGAGCTTGCCGTGGATGATCTCCCGAATGGAGGTGGGGATCATCAGGTCGAACTGGACGCCCTCCGGGAGAACCCAGAGGTCGTCCCTGAGCTGAAGCGCGCCGGTCTTTCTATGCCTCTCGTAGAGATCGCGCAGGACCTCGCTGATATACAGGGGGAGGCCGTTGGAACGATGGAAGATGAGGCCCTTGTGCCCGGCAGGCAGCCCCGGCGCGATCCCCTCGATCATCCGCAGGCCCTCCTCCTCCCCGAGCCGTTCGAGCGGAGGACACTCGCGGCAGGTGTCGACGAGACGCAGGAGGGACCCCTTTAGACCCTCGAGGCGCTGGGCCTCCCTGGCCCGAAAGGTCCCGCAGACGAGAATCTGCCCCCCGGCCTGATCGAGACTCTTGCCGAGCGTCTCGATGAAGCTCAGGCTGCTCTGGTCCCCCCATTGAAGGTCCTCGAAGAGCAGGATCAGGGGGTTGCGAGAGGAAAGCTCATACAGAAAGCCGTGCAGGTCCTTGAAGACCTGACCCTGATCCGTCTTCCCCTGGGGGGAGGACGACGAAGGCTCCTCGACGCCCAGCAGGCTGGCGAAAAAGGGCGTCCGGTCTTCCCATCCCGGATGGTCCGAAAGGCGGGACTGGATCTTCTGGCGGGCGATCTCCCCCCGCTCCTTCTCCTGGAGCCCGAACCACGGTTTCAGGGCGCTGATGAGGAGGTCAAATCCCAGGTGATCCTGCGACCCTCCGCGCGGATTCCCTTCCAGGAACGTGGCCCGTGGGAGGGGGCTCTGGCGAAGGAACTCGTTCAGCACCCGGCTCTTTCCGACGCCGGCCTCGCCGGAGATAAAGACCACCTGCCCCTTGCCCGCCGCGACCCGCCCCGCGGCCCTGGAGAGGTCGGAGATTCGCGCCAGGTGCGTCTCTCCCACGACCTCCCTCGACCTGAAGTTGGGGACCACCTCCACGGCCAGCGCGCCTTCCACGGCCTGTTCGTGCGGAGCGGCCTTCTGGTCCTGGAATGTCACCCTGAGCCGGGGAAGCCGGAAGTTTCCAAGCTTATGAGGACGATAGGTCAGATTGAAGTATCTCCCCCTTCTCCCCGCCAGCGACTGGCAGGTCACGCCGCTGGACTGAAACCAGTCGGACGGCTCCGGCGTGATCGCCAGGTCCTGCGCCGGGCCGGTCCCGCGGTTATAGACCTGTATCTTTTCCTGGAAATCCTCGTGGCAGTCCACGGTCAGCTCGGATGCCGTGGCCTGTCGGAGCTGGCTGAACACCTCTACACAGGGGGGAACCTCGATCTCCTCCCCCTCGGCTCGTTCCTGAGGATGAGCCTGCCGATCCCTCTCGTCCTCCCTGAAATCCAGGTCCAGCCCTGGAAATTTGCTCAGGGCATCCAGGAGCGTCGGAAGCCACTGCTCCGGGGGAGAGTCCGGGATCTGGATGTAGTGGTGGCCCGCCAGGTGGAGTTCGAGCTCCTCCGCATAACTGACCATCCCCAGGTGAAGGGGCAGAACGGGCCGCTTATAGTTCCCCGCGACCCGGACCTCCTGCTTCACATAATAGGATTCCATCGAGGCCCTGGAGCAGACCGGGACGAAGACCTTGCACGTCCTGATGCCCCGGACGATCTCCCGGTCCCACTCATGCCCACCTTTCAGACGGATTCGGTCCAGCCAGACCCGCAGCCCGGCCGCCTCCAGCCGCTCCACGATGGGAAGGACCCTCTCGCGATCCTCGCTGGAGTAACTGATGAACACATCCACATCCACAGGGACCTGTTCCTGTTCCATCTCCCCCCCGGTGTTTCGCGGTCAGACGCCTCCGTCGCCCCCCTTCCAGGGTTTCAAAATAGTCATAGGAAACCGCAAACACAATAAAAATTTTTCGCGAACACCAGCAGAAAGGCCCCGGAGGTGGAAACCTCCGGGGCCTCTTCAGGGGATTGACACAGGACCCCTTTGTCGTTCTGCTTCACAACCTCATTTCAGCAGGATCATCTTGTGGACCTGGGAGAATCCCCCGACCTCCATGCGATACAGATAGACCCCGCTGGAGACCTCCCGGCCCGCCTCGTCCCGGCCGTCCCACCGGATCGCGTGCCTGCCGGGGCCTCGGGCCTCGTCCACCAGGGTCCTCACCTCCTGGCCGAGCGCGTTGTAAACCGTCAGCCGCACCCGCCCGGCCTCCGGCAGGCTGTAGACGATCTGCGTCTCAGGATTGAACGGATTGGGATAGTTCTGGCCGAGGCCATACCTCTCCCCCGTTGCGAACGATTCCGCCACGTCGCTCTGGTTCAGGGCCAGCGCCTGACCCTCCGCGTTCAGGACCATCGCGTCAGCGACAATGACGCCCGGCCCGCCCCCTCGCAGCCTTCGGAGCCTGATCTCTGCGACAGGGCGGCCCGTATCGAGCGTCCCTCCGGCGGCCGCCCCCGCGACCTGAACGCCCCCGGCCCCGTCCGGCCGCGCCACAAACAGCGGCCCGGTCCCATCTCCCTCCGCGCCCTCAAAGGCCCACGCCTCCGCGTCGTAGCGCGCCGTAAAGGCATAGCCCTTCAGGGGCCGGTCCCCTTCGAGGCGGACCTGGATCGCCACCCGGTCGGAAGAGACGGGCTGTGACCGCAGCAGGAGGCGCGCGTCTGAGGACCTCGTCTCCTTGCCGGAGGGGGCGGGTTTGGCGGCGGGCTTGCCCGCCTTCTTGCCGAAATCCCCGGCGAAGATAAAGAAGTCGCCAAACCCGATCGCCCCGTCGTTGTCCAGGTCGAATTTCGCTTCGAATCCCGGGTCGCCCTGCTTCGCGTTGAACGCCCCGGCGAACAGGAAGAAGTCCTCAAAGTCCACCGTCCCGCTTCCGTTGAAGTCCGAGGTCGGGCCGGCGGCCGCAGAACTCAGCACCACCGACGCGCCGGGCGTCTGCGTGTTGAAGACCCCGGAGACCCGCGCCGCCAGAGACGTCAGCTCGATCTTCGTGTCCCCCGAAAAGTCCCCCAGGGCCTCAAACGTCAGCACCGCCACCGCCCCCCTGGCCGTCGTCGTCTGTCCCAGGAAAGACCCCGCGTAGGTCACCGCGTTGTTATTGACCTGCGGCGGGCCGGGGAAGATCGCGCTGGCGAAGACCCCGTCCCCCTTGCCTGACACCACCTTCAACTTCCCCGGGTCGAACGTCAGGACCACCTGGAACCCCGTGGTGTTGGCCGATTCCCTGTTCAGAATGACCTGCACGTCCACCTTCTGCCCCGGCCTGACGCCCCCCAGCGTCCGGGAGTTCTGGTCCCCCGCCGCCACGTCTAAGTCCAGGACCCCCGTCCCATCCCCGGCCTTCGGCGTCAGAGGGCCTCCGCCCTCGCTGGTGACGGTCGCCTTCGCGCCCACCGCAATCGTGTCTGTCCCGGCCAGCCCTTTATAGATCACCCTCGTCAGCGTGAAATTCGTTGCGCCCGTGAACGAGGTCTCGGTCGCAAACCGGAAGACCCCCAGCAACCCGGCGCCATCCGGGGACGTGCCCGAAGTCGGCGCCAGGATCGCCCCCCCGAACGTCACCCTGTTCTCCCTGGGCAGGGGCCGGGTGAACAGGGCCGTGCCCCCGGCCGTGCGCAGGAGGTTCTCCCCCTCCCCGGAGGCGGCGTCCGCGCCCAGAAAGGCCACCCTGGAGAGATCATACTCCACCGTGGCGGTGAACCCCGTCAGGTCCTTCACGTTCTCCGCGTACACGGCCAGGACGATCTCCTGGTTGGCCTTGACGCCCTCCAGCATCGCGAGTTTCTGGTTGCCTTTCCCCGTGTTCAGGTCGAGTGAGGCCGTCGCGGTGGGGTTGACGCCGGGTGTGGGCCTCTCCTGCGTCTTTAACGCCACGTCCACGCCGGTGAGGTTCTGTCCGGCGGCCAGCGTGAGGGCGTCCGGCCTCCCGTCGTTGTTCCGGTCCACCGTGCCCGTCGCAGAGGTCCCGTCAGAAAGCTCCCCCTGCGCAAAGACCTGATAGGTCCCGGCCGGAAGGTCCGCCAGCCTGTAGGTCCCGTCCTTGCCGACGCCCGCCTGAGAGACCAGCTTCCCCTGGTTGTCGAACAGCGCGACGGAGGCCCTGTTCAGGGTCCCGCCCGTGAGGCTGACTGCGCCCGCGATGGACCCCACCACCGGCTTGGCCGCGCCCGTCGTGAACGCGATGTCGAACGGCCCGCCCAGCTTCGCGCCCGTGACGCCCGTGGCGTCGAACAGGATGAAGCGGTAGAAGGTGTTCGCCGCGAGGGTCACCGGGAAGACGACGGTCTTTCCGTCGTCCCGCGTCGCGACGTTCGCCAGAATGTCCCCGGAGGACAGGGCCGGCGTCAGGGCCGCGTCCACGGCCACGAACTTCTTCTGCGCCAGGATCGGCTCGTCAAACGTCACCACGATCTCCGCCTTCTCCGGGACGTTGACCGCGTCCTTCTGAGGCGAGAAGGCCACGACCTGGAGGACGCGCTCGGAGGCCGGCTCCTGCGCAATCCAGGGGACCGTGATCTTCGGCCTCTGCGGGTCGTCCGACGTGATCACGAGGTTCCCCTGCCGCTCCCGCCTGGGCGCCGGGCGGTAGGTCACCACCACGGTCTGACGCTGCCCCGGCTGCACCGTCAGGCTGGCCGGCGCCACCCGCACCTGGTCGTTGTCCGACGTGACGTTGGACACGGACAGGGGGCCGGACCCGTCGTTGCGGATCTGGAGGTTGAGGTCCTGGGACTTGCCCAGGTCCACCTGCCCGAAGTCCAGCGAGGCGGGCAGCGTGGCAATGCTGCCGGTGGCGCCGGTCCCGACCGTGGCCCGGAGGGGCACATCCACGAGAGGACTCGTCCGGCTGTTGGACGGGATGGAGAGCACCTCGTTGATCGCCCCCGACCTGGAGGGGAGGAACGTGACGGTCAGGACCTTCTCCTGGCCGGCGGTCAGGGAGAAGGTCGCCTCCGACACCGTGAAGTCCTCGTGTGAGGTGACCACATTCACCACGCGGAGCGTCCCGCCGCCCACGTTGGTCACGATGACGCTGAGCGTCCGGCTCCTCCCCTGGACCACGTTGCCGAAGTTCAGCAGCCGGGGTGTCACCTCGATCTCGGGCGGCGGGGCCGCCGCCCCCACGCCGGAGACGAAGACCGTGGCTGTCGGGCGCGCCGGATCGTTGCTGGAGATCCGGATTTGCGCTGGAAAGAACCCCCCCTGCGTGGGCGCGAAGGTCACGGCCACGCTCCGGCTCCCCCCCGCCGGGACGGACAGGGTGTCCGGCGAGGCGGTGTAGGCCGCGTTCGTGGTGATGATGCTGTTGACCCTCAGCGTCGCCTTCCCGTCGTTGAAGATCGTCACGTTGAACGACTTGTTCGACCCCACGCTCACCGCCCCGAACAGCAGGCTGTCCGGCGGGGCCGGGACCACCCGGATGGACGCCGTGGCCTGCGTTACCCCGGACCCGGAAAGCCCCACGACAAAGGTCGTGTCCTGGCCGGCGATCCGGAGGATGGCCGAGGCTGTATCCGCTTCGGTCGGGGCGTACCGGATGTTGACACCCTGAGACGCGCCGCCTCTGACCGTGAAGGTCTGCGGGGAGGTGACCGTGAACTGTCCCTTTCCGCCTGTGACCGTGATCCCCCTCACGGAGAAGTCCACATTCCCGCTGTTGACCACGTTGACCGTCTCCGTCTTGTTCTGCTCGAGCGTGACCCTGCCAAAGTCGATGGCCGTGCGGTCCACCCCCACCGTGACCCCCGTGCCCGTGCCGGTCAGGGACACGCTGAAGGTCCCCTCGTCCGGGTCGTCCGACCCGACGGTCAGCGTGGCCCGTTTGGCCCCCTGGGAGGAGGGCTTGAAGGTGACCGTAATGTCCTGGAACCCGCCCGCCGAAACCGTGAAAGGCAGCGGAGGCGAAGTGACGGTGAACTGCGCGTCGCTGGCCAGCAGGCTCCGCACGGTCAGGTCCACGGTCCCCCGGTTGAGCAGGCGCAGCGCGGCGGAGACCTCCTGCCCCACCCCCGCGCTCCCCACGATGAACGAGGAGGGCGCGTCGATGTCCGGCACGGCCCCCGTCCCGGACAACGGGATGGACGAGGGACTCCCCGCCGCATTGTGGGTGATGGACAGCGAGGCCGTCTTCGCGCCCGCAGAGGTCGGCGTGAACGTGACCGTGACCTGCTGGCTGCCCCCCGCCGCCACGTCGAACTGCGTGGTGGAGACCGTGAACTGCGCCGCGTCAACCCCCGACGTGGCGATGCGCGTGACGCTCAACGTCAGCGTGCCGGGGTTGGAGACCGTCAGCGTCTGCGTGGCGGGCTGGCCCACCTTGACGTTCCCGAAGGTCAGCGCCGACGGCGTGAAGGCCGGAGGGCCGGCGACCCCTCTGATCACGCCCTTGCCGGTCAGGGGCACGGCGGTGGGGCTGCCGCTCGCGTTGTGCGTGATGTTCAGCCGGGCGAGCTTGTCCCCGGTGGTCGTCGGCGCAAACACGATCTGGACGGACTGCCTGCCGCCGGCTTGCACCGTAAGCGTCGAGGGGCTGAACCGGAACTGGTTCGCGTGGTCCCCGCTCAGGCTCATGCTCGTGATGTTGAGGACCGCCGTGCCCGTGTTCTTGATGAATAGCTCCTTCAGGGGCGTCTTATTGACCTCCACCTCCTCGAACCCGAGGCTGGGGACCTCAAGTTCCAGGACGGGCACAGGGGCTGTCGTCCCGTTTCCGGTCATGGTGACGGACGTGGGGCTGCCGCTCGCATTGTGGGCGATGGACAGGCTGGCCGACTTCGCCCCGGCGGAGGTCGGCGTAAACGTCACCGTGACGGCCTGCGCCGCCCCGCCCGCGTTGATCGTGAACGAAGCCGGGCTGACCGTGAACATCGCTGCATCCGACCCGGAGACCGTGATGCCTGTGACGCTGAGAGCCGCGCCGCCCCGGTTGGTCACGCTGAAGGTGGCCGTGCCCGAGGAACCGGAGGTGACGCTGCCGGCGCTGACCGTACGGAAGAAGGGGGACCAGGAGGCATGGTCGTCATACGAGCTGGTGGTCAGCCGGGTCTGGCTGGACCCGTCCGAGTTCATAGAATAGATCTGATACGTGCCGTCGGTTGGTCGAAAAGACGATCTTCGTCCCGTCCGGCGACCACGAAGGGGCTGTATCGTGCCCCGATACGTTAGTCAGCCGGGTCTGGCCGGACCCGTCCGAGTTCATCACGTAGACTTCATAGTTGCCCTGGTCTGAGTAATAGGCGATCTTCGTCCCGTCCGGCGAATAGACCGGATGTCCGTCCACGCTCCCGCTGGTCAATTGCGTCTGGCCGGTCCCGTCCGAGTTGATCCTGTAAACTTTGGAGGACCCCCCAGGGCCTGACCCGAAGACGATCTTCGTCCCGTCCGGAGACCAGGACGGAAAGGCGTCTATGGAGGAATCGTTGGTCAGCCGGGTCTGACTGGACCCGTCCGAGTTCATCACGTAGAGTTCGCCGCTGGAGTTGTCGCGGTAAGAGATGAAGGCGATCTTCGTCCCGTCCGGAGACCAGGCGGGAGCGGTGTCTGTACCCGAAGCATTTGTCAATCGGGTCTGGCTGGACCCGTCCGAATTCATCGTGTAGATTTCAAGGTTCCCATCGCGGGCGGACGAGAAGACGATCTTCGACCCATCCGGAGACCAGTTGGGGCTGTCATCCGTTGCCGAATTATTGGTCAACTGGGTCAGGCCGGTCCCATCCGGGCTCATCGTGTAGACATTAAAGTTCCCATCCCGGTTGGTGTCAAAAATGATCTTCGTGTTGGCCGCGAGCGTGCTTGAGGAGAAGGTGAAAATGGGCACTGCGAATTCCGTCACCGTGAGGACCTGATTGGTCGCCACGCTGCGGACCGTCTGCGTCGTCCCGGTCGGCCAGCGGATGACGAGCGAGTCCACCGTCGTCGTGCCCCCGAACCCGAACTCCACCGGCAGCGACCCCTGCGCCCACGCCCCCGACCCGCCCCCCTCCACGTCCCGCCGCTGCTGCGTCGAACCCGTCATCGCCGTCACCCGCGCCCCAATGCCATTCTTGTTGCTGCCCACGCCCACCAGCTTCACCTGCAGCCACCGGTTGCTGTTCCCGCCGTTCCGGTAGAGCTTGTGCGCGCTGCTCGTGCTGTTGTTGACCACGCAGAGGTCCAGGTCCCCGTCACCGTCATAGTCCGCCCACGCCGCGCTGGTGGCCCCGTTTGAGGTTTCACCGGTCCCCTCGCTGGACGCCACGTCCGTGAACGTGCTGTTCCCGTTGTTCCGGTAGAGCCGGTCCTGGCTCCCGCTGTTGGCCACGTAGAGGTCCAGGTCCCCGTCGTTGTCAATGTCCCCCCACGCCGCGCTCCGCCCGGACCCGGCATCCGCCACCCCGGCGCTGGAGGCGATGTCCGTGAACGTGCTGTTCCCGTTGTTCTGGTAGAGCCGGTTCGCCGCGCCGATCTTGGCGACGTGGAGGTCCAGGTCCCCGTCATTGTCAAAGTCCCCCCACGCCACGCCGTACCCGTTCCCCGTGTCCGCCACCCCGGCGCTGGAGGCGATGTCCGTGAACGTGCTGTTCCCATTGTTCCGATACAGCCGGTTCGTGCCCCCGAAGTTGGCCAGGTAGAGGTCCAGGTCCCCATCCTTGTCAAAATCCCCCCACGCCACGCCCACCCCGTCCCCGCTGTCGTTGACCCCGGCGCTGGAGGCGATGTCCGTGAACGTGCTGTTCCCATTGTTCCGGTAGAGCAGATTAGCGCCATTGATAGCCACGTAGAGGTCCAGGTCCCCGTCGCTGTCAATGTCCCCCCACACCGCGCCCCGGGAGTTTCCGCTGGCATTGACCCCGGCGCTGGAGGCGATGTCCGTGAACGTCCCGTTCCCGTTGTTCCGGTAGAGCTTGTTCGTGCCGTTGTTGGCCAGGTAGAAGTCCTGGTCTCCATCCCCGTCAAAGTCCCCCCAGGCGATGCCCTGTCCGGTCCCGGCGTCGGCCACCCCGGCGCTGGAAGCCTGGTCGGAGAAGGTCTGGGCGAAGGCAGCGGAGGGCAGGATCGCGAAAAGGGCGAAAAGCAGACCCAAAAGGCAGACCCCCCTCTTACCCTTCCACCTGTCGCTCCCGTGAGGTCGCGACCCACCACCCTGACCGGAGAGGGGGAGCAAGACATGTTTCTTCCCCCTCTCCCGTGGGAGAGGGGGATTGAGGGGGTGAGGTCCCGAGTTTCGGTCTACGCTTCCAATCATCCCCCGTACCATCGCGCATAAAAACCCGATCCATCCGGCCATGACGACCCTCCCGGCATCCAGGGATGCCTCGTAATAAGGCGAGATGCGAAACCGTTGACTTTGATGAGAGTTTATCTTACCTTTCAGGTCAGCAACCGTAAAATCCCATAAACCCGGAACGGATAATGGACAAGGAGAATGATCATGTCCTTAAAGCCAGACATTGAACGAATCGTTCGAGACATCGAAGTCCTCTCCCCGGAGGACCGGATTCGCCTGATCGGGCGCATCGTCCATACCATTTTGCCACTCCCCTCGAAAAGCCCCCATCGCCCGCTCATTTACGGGGAGTTTCATGGCCCTCGCCTTTCCTGTGAAGAGGACTTCCGAGAGGCGGAGTGGTACCCGCAAGACATGGATTCCAATGGCCGTTAAGTATATTCTGGACACTCACGCCCTGATCTGGTATCTCGAAGGCAATCCCCGGCTTGGAGTGAGGGCTAAATCCCTCATGGATGACCCGGACAGTGAGTTGGTCCTTCCGGTCATCGCTCTTGCAGAGGCCATGTTCATTGTCGAGCGGGGCAAGACCGGCATCCCTCACGTCCAGGCCCTTCTGGAGCGAGTGGACGGAGACGCTCGCATCACTGTTCACCCCCTCGACCGGGCCGTCCTGGACAGAACCTTGAGCCTGGAAGCAATCCCTGAGATGCACGACCGACAGATCGCCGCAACAGCCCTCCTCCTGTCCGAACAGGGTCACACCTCTTTTCTCCTCACCAAAGACTCCTCCATCCTCGAATCCTACGCAGTGACCACCGTCTGGTGATCCATCCTTTCAGGCTCATCCGACATTTTTAGTGTAGTGCCCTCCGTTCCTACCCCTCTGCCCTCAGGGCCTCCCTCACCCTCGCCACGGCCCTGTTCTCCTCCCTGCTCGCCCCGCCCCTCGGGCTGGACTCGTGGCAGACCGACGAGGCGGCCACGCCCCGGCCCATCCGGACCAGGGCGGCCTTGAAGCCCGCCGCAAGGTCCGCCGGCGTCTTCCGGTCCAGAAGGTCAGCCACCCCCTCCAGCCCCTTCAGGGGGTGCCGGGGGTCGTGCCGGTATTGAATGTAGAGACGGACGAAATCCCGCTCCATCGTCTGAAGGACCTCGTGCGCCAGGGGGGCCTCCGGCGCAGACGCCCGGTCGATCTCCCGGCAGATCGTGTCGATCTCCTTCGGGTCCACCCGCCCGTCCGCACCGGACACCGCGTGAAAGACCCAGAGAAACGCGAACTGCAGGGTGCGCCACTCCTCCGGGCTGAAGGAGGCTTGAAAGTCCATAAGTTTGGCCTTGAGAGGATGGGTAACTTTACAGGCTCATCGGAATGACACCTGGTGGCCTGTTTCGATTGAAGAAGAAAGCCATGTTTGCCGATAACTGGGATGTGGGACATTCACTACCGGACACTTTTTTTAACACTTTTTAAAAGGGGTGGCTCGTAGTATACTCTATCTCGATCAACAATTTGAGAAAGGAGTATCCTATGAGCGACTGTCTGCGCCCTTCGACCAGGCTCAGGGACCGCCGGTATCGTGCGATCCACCAAGCCCTTTGGAAGTTGTACCCCGAACAACCCAAAGGCAATCTGGCTCGGCATCTGACAACCTTGACGGCCCTGATTTGCGGCATCGTGGGCAGCCAACGGACCAATTTTCCTCAAATCGCTGAAAAGGTGCTCGATGACACCTTTCCTGAAAGCCGCGTCAAACGTTTTTCCCGGTGG
>Ga0209399_10000042_pt1 | contig 70536 bp, 73 predicted proteins | sample OV2TP3_FD_184130 | JGI IMG/M metagenome (GOLD analysis project Ga0209399, IMG submission 184130) | Hot spring microbial communities from Beatty, Nevada to study Microbial Dark Matter (Phase II) - OV2 TP3 (SPAdes) (version 3) | ecosystem: Environmental > Aquatic > Thermal springs > Hot (42-90C) ... | reverse complement strand
ATCTCGCCGATTGCGATGGACCAGGGGCTGCGGTTCGCCGTGCGCGAAGGCGGCAAGACCGTTGGCTCCGGCATCGTCACCGAAATCCTGGCGTGAGGGGGAGGGACCATACGTGATGGCGATCAAGCTCGATCAGCGGATTCGCATTCGGCTCAAGAGCTTTGACTATCGCGTGCTCGACCAGTCCGTTTCGGAGATCGTCGAAACCGTCAAACGTACGGGCGCCAAAGTAGTCGGGCCGATTCCTTTGCCGACCCGCGTCAACAAGTGGACTGTTCAGCGATCGACCCATGCGGACAAGAAATCCCGCGAGCAGTTTGAGCTCCGAACCTACAAGCGGCTGATGGATATTATGGAACCCACGCCTGAAACCATGGATGCGTTGATGAAGCTCAACCTGGCGGCCGGAGTGGACGTGGAGATCAAGCTGTGACCAACGGGTTGCTGGGACAGAAACTGGGGATGACCCAGCTCTTTCTCGATGGCGGACGCGCGGTGCCGGTTACGGTGATCGAGGCCGGTCCCTGTCGAGTCTCGCAGGTGAAGACGCAGGAGCAAGACGGGTATACCGCCGTCCAATTGGCGTTCCTGGAATTGCCGGACCGGAAGGCATCGAAGCCGTCCAAGGGGCATTTTGCCAAAGCCAATCTTCCGGTATTCAGGCACGTGCGTGAATTTCACGCTTCCGGCGACGCCCCGGTCGGCTCGACAATTACGGCGAGCCTGTTCGCCAAGGGCGAACTCGTGGACGTCACGGGCGTGTCAAAGGGCAAAGGGTTCCAGGGTGTGATGAAGCGGCATCACTTTCGTGGCGGTCCCGAGTCGCACGGCTCGATGTTTCACCGGGCTCCCGGCTCGATCGGCAGCAGTTCCTCACCTTCGCGTGTCTGGAAAAACATGCGGATGGCCGGGCATATGGGAAGCGTGAGGGTGACCACCCAGGCGCTTCAGGTTGTCGACGTGCGGCCGGAGGAACATCTCATTTTTGTTCGGGGCTCGATTCCTGGCGCGCGAGGCAGTCTCGTCGTCATCAAGAAGTCCACGAAAGCCTCCTAGGAGCCGGTGTTCATGCCCACGATCGATGTCATTGACTTGAATCGCCGCAAGGTGGGTGCTGTCGAACTGCGTCCCGAGGTTTTCGGGACTGAAGTGAACGGGCCGGTCCTGCATGAGGCTGTCCTTATGCAGCACGCAGGCATGCGTCAGGGCACGGCGTCCACCAAAACACGTGGTCTGGTCAGCGGGACCGGAAAGAAACCCTATAAGCAGAAGCACACCGGCCGGGCTCGGGCGGGGTCGATCCGATCACCGCTGTGGCGGCACGGCGGGATCGTGTTTGGACCGCATCCGCGCGACTACGGGTATACGATGCCGAAGAAAAAAGCGCAAGGGGCTGTGCGATCCGCGCTGTCGGCGAAAGTTCTTGAAGGGGGTCTGCTGGTCTTGGAAGATTTGCCTCAATCCGACGGGAAGACCAAGTCGCTCGCGACGATACTGACGGTTCTCGGTCTTGGCGGCAAGACATTGATCGTAGCCGGCGGCGATCAGGATCGACTCCGCCGCGCTGCGGAAAATATGCCTGACGTGACGGTTATTGCTCCAGAAGGCATCAACGTTCGCGATCTGCTCCTGCACGACGCCGTTCTGGTCGCGCGTCGCGACTTGTCGAGACTGGAAGAGGCCTTTGCATGACCCGCAATGCGCTGGATATCATTGTTCGTCCCCTGTTAACCGAAAAATTGACGGAAATGCGGGAAAACCAGCGCAAGATCGGCTTTCTGGTCAGGGCCGACGCCAACAAGGTTGAGATCAAAAAGGCGACTGAGCGGGCGTTGAATGTGAAGGTCGAGAAGGTCAGTGTCATGAACGTCGGTGGGAAGGCCCGCCGCATCGGACGAATGGTGGGTAAGAAGCCGGACTGGAAAAAAGCAATCGTGACGTTGAAGCCTGGTGAAAAGTTGGAGATCTTCGAGGGCGTCTGATGGGTGTCAAGAATTTTCGCCCAACGTCCCCCGGCCGTCGTCAAATGACGGTGCTGACCAACGAGAGTTTGTCTGCAGGGAAGCCTGAAAAGGCACTGCTGGAATTCATTAAAAGCTCCGGCGGCCGAAACAGCCAGGGGCGGATTTCCGTTCGGTTTCGCGGAGGCGGACACAAGCGGTTATATCGGCGCGTGGATTTCAAGCGTGACAAGCCGGGCGTTCCAGCACGTGTACGCTCCCTCGAATACGACCCGTACCGTTCGGCACGAATTGCGCTGCTGCATTATGCCGATGGGGAGAAACGGTACATTCTGGCTCCGGATGGTTTGAAGGTCGGAGACGTCTTGCAATCAGGCGCAGAGGCCGAAGTGCAGACGGGCAATGCGCTGCCTCTTCTGAACATGCCGACGGGGACCATTGTCCATAATATCGAACTGAAGCCCGGTCGGGGCGGGCAATTGATCCGTGGAGCGGGAGCCTCGGCTCAAGTCATGGGCCGGGACGGACTCTATGTCCAGGTCCGTCTGAAGTCGGGCGAGATGCGGAAGATTCTTGCAACTTGTCAGGCAACGGTGGGACAGGTCGGCAACGCCGATCATGAGAACGTCACGATTGGAAAAGCCGGGCGTCAACGATGGAAAGGGCGCCGGCCGCATGTGCGAGGAGTGGTCATGAATCCGGTCGACCATCCGCATGGGGGCGGAGAAGGGAAGTCAGGTGCCGGTAATCCGCATCCGGTGACTCCCTGGGGGCAGAAAACCAAAGGGTATAAAACCCGCCGGACCAAACGGACCGGGAAATTCATCATCTCGCGACGGAAAAAGTAGCACGGTTCAGGCTCAACGGAAGGAAATCCATGCCGCGGTCAGTATCGAAAGGTCCTTTCATTGATACCCGGTTGCTCGGCCGGATCGAGCAGATGAACGTCAGTGGGGAGAAGAAGATTCTCAAGACGTGGTCGCGCCGGTCCATGATTGTCCCCGAAATGATCGGGCACACCCTGGCCATTCATAATGGAAAAAAGTTCATTCCCATTTATATCACCGAAAATATGGTGGGGCACAAATTGGGCGAATTTGCCCCTACCCGATTTTTTAAAGGTCATGGCGCCGCCAAGAGCGAAAAAGCCGTGGCGCTGAAATAGGAACCCGGATCGTGATGGCTGAAGCGAGTGCAACGCTGCGGTACGTGCGGATGTCGCCCAGGAAGGCCCGTCCCGTTGTTGATTTGATCCGAGGGTGCCCCGTGAATGATGCCCTGGCCTTGCTGAAATTCACTCCTCGCGCTGCCGCTCGGGTGGTGCAGAAAGTGCTGCTTTCGGCGGTGGCCAACGGTCAGCAGGCCGGCAAGGAGATCGGCGACGTCGACGATTTGCGCGTGAGCCAGGCCTACGTGGACGTCGGGCCGACGCTCAAGCGGTTCCAGCCGCGCGCACAAGGGCGCGCGTTCTCGATTCACAAGCGAATGAGCCATATCACGATTGCCGTGGCGCCGGTCGAAGCCAAGGCCAAGAAGAAGCCAAAGGACTAACACATGGGCCAGAAATCACATCCGATCGGGTTGCGACTCGGCTACGTTAAGCCGTGGAGTTCCCGTTGGTATGCCGATCGTGATTACGCCAAAATTCTGCACGAAGATATCCGTGTCCGCAAGATGGTCAAGAGCAAGCTCTACCATGCAGGCGTCTCGAAAGTCGAGATCGAGCGGTCCGGCGACCAGGTCACGATCATCATTCATACCGCCCGGCCCGGCATCATCATCGGTCGCAAAGGAGCCGAGGTGGATAAGCTCAAGGTGGATCTCGAAAAGACCTTGAGCCGGCAAGTGTACATCACGATCAAAGAGATCAAGAAGCCTGAACTGGATGCTCAACTGGTCACGGAAAACATCGCCGTGCAACTCGAAAAACGCGTGGCATTTCGCCGGGCCATGAAACGCAGCGTGGCGTCGGCCCTCCGGCTAGGCGCCCAAGGAATAAAAATCCGGTGCTCCGGCAGGCTGGCGGGGGCCGAAATCGCACGGACCGAGTGGTATCTGCAAGGCCGCGTCCCGCTACATACGCTTCGCGCCGATATCGACTATGGCTTTGCCGAAGCACACACGACCATGGGGCAGATCGGCATCAAGGCCTGGATCTACAAGGGCGAAATTCTTCCCGCCGTCCAGCAAGGAAAAAGAGCGGGGGAGACGGAATGGCGGTAGGAGGATCTCGTGCTCGCTCCTAAAAAAGTCAAGCACCGCAAGATGCATAAGGGGCGCATGAGCGGCAAGGCCTACCGTGGCTCGCAAGTCACGTTAGGAGAGTATGGGCTCAAGACGCTCGAACCCGGCTGGATCACGAACCGACAGATCGAGGCAGCCCGCATCGCCATGACCCGTCACGTCAAGCGGGGAGGGCGTGTCTGGGTGCGTATATTTCCTGATAAACCGATCACCAAGAAGCCTGCCGAAACGCGCATGGGCAAGGGTAAGGGGAATCCTGAGTACTGGGTCGCCGTGGTGAAGCCCGGGCGGATTCTGTATGAGATGGACGGTGTGACGCTGGAAGTGGCCAAGGAGGCCCTCCGGCTGGCTGCGCATAAACTTCCGGTGGCCACGTCCTTCGTCGCACGCGGAGGGATCTAAATGGAAACGCGCGCGCTTCATGTCAAGAACCTTCGCAGTTTGACGGAGGTGGAATTGGATGAAAAAGCGAAGGAATTAAAGAAGGAATTGTTCAATCTTCGCTTTCAATTTGTGGCCGGACGGGTCGAAAGTCCGGCCAAAATCAAACAGACGCGCCGCGAAATCGCCCGCGTCAAAACGATCCTCACTGAGAAGCAGAAAGGCAAAGCCGGACAGAGTTCGGCCGTGAAAGCATGAGTCAAACGGGGCAGACTGGGCACGCTCACCGCCGCGAGTTCGTCGGGGAGGTGGTGAGCAACAAGATGCAAAAAACCATTGTCGTGGTTGTGAAACGACTGGTACGCCATGGCCGCTACGGAAAGGTGCTGCGTCGGGTCACGCGACTGAAGGCGCATGATGAAAAAAATGCATGCCAAATCGGCGATCGCGTGAAGCTGGCAGAGACTCGCCCGCTGAGCAAGGACAAGCACTTCCGGGTCTTGGAGATCGTGGAAAAGGCCAGGGCGCGATGATTCAGATCTATTCCAGATTGGACGTGGCCGATAACTCAGGTGCGAAAAGAGTCATGTGTTTCCATGTGTTCGGCGGCACAAAGCGCCGGTATGGAGGCCTTGGCGATGTCATCATGGTGACGGTCAAAGAGGCGATCCCCCAGGCGACGGTTAAAAAAGGGGACATCAGCAAGGCGGTCGTCGTCCGAACGACCAAGGGATTCCGGAGGGATGACGGTTCATACATCAAGTTTGACCGTAATGCCTGTGTGCTGATCAATGCCCAAGGTGAACCGGTGGGTACCCGGATCTTCGGGCCCGTGGCCCGCGAGCTGCGCTGGAAAAAGTATATGAAGATCATCTCGCTTGCGCCGGAGGTGCTGTGATGCGGAGAAGTGGTTGGCTGAGCGCCAACCGGGCCTTTTCCGAGCCTCCGAAGTGCGTGGTGCGGAAGGGGGATACGGTCGTCGTCATTGCCGGGAAGGATCGCGGAAAATCAGGGAAAGTCCTTTCGGTGTTGCGGCATGAGCGGAAAGTGACGATTGAGAAAATCAATATCATCAAGCGGCACACAAAACCAAACCAGCAGAACCGGCAGGGCGGCATTCTGGAGCGGGAAGCGCCGATTCATCTCTCCAACGTCATGATCTATTGCGCGACGTGCCAAAAACCCGTGCGGGTGGGATCGAAGACGCTGGCGGACGGATCCCGCGTGCGCGTGTGCAAGAAATGCCAGCAGCTGATCGAAGCCCCGGAACGGACGTAATGATGGCGAAGCCTGCGAAAAAGCCTGTCGTGAAGCCCGACCCTAAACCGGCGCCAAAGCCTGAAGGCAAGCCGGTCAAAGCCGCGCCTGAACCGAAAGGTCCGGTCAGGCTCCAGGAGCATTATCAGAAGAAGGTCGTGCCGGCCCTTATGAAAGAGTTCTCCTACGGCAATCGAATGCAGGTGCCGCGGCTTGAGTGCATTGTGCTCAACGTCGGCATGGGGGAGGCGACACAGAATGTCAAGTTGCTGGATTCAGCGGTGAAGGAACTGGCGACCATTACTGGGCAGCGCCCGGTGGTGACGCGGGCGCGTAAGGCCATCGCCAATTTCAAGCTCAGGAAAGGGCTCCCGATCGGAGCCAAGGTCACGTTGCGCGGTCGTCGCATGTATGAGTTTCTGGATCGCCTGATCACCGTCGCCCTCCCGCGTATTCGCGACTTCAAAGGGGTATCGCCGAAATCTTTCGACGGGCGCGGCAACTACACGTTGGGACTGAAGGAGCAGTTGATCTTTCCGGAAATCAAATATGACGCGGTGGAGTCCATCCACGGGATGGACATCACAATCGTGACCACCGCTGCGACCAACGACGAGGGTAAGGCGCTCTTGAAACACCTGGGCGTTCCTTACCGAACCTGATCTGACAGGAGGTCTCAGGACTGTGTCCCGCTTGGCTCTGCGATTAAAAGTGAAGAAGACCCCAAGGTTCACAACTCGGGCATATAACCGTTGCCCCAATTGCGGCCGGGTGAGAGGGTTCCTCCGAAAGTTCAAACTCTGCCGTATTTGCTTCAGGTTTCTCAGTTTGCGGGGAGAAATTCCCGGCGTGATGAAATCGAGCTGGTGATGCGATGGCAATGACCGATCCTTTGGCCGATATGTTCAACCGCATTTCCAATGCGATCCAGCGACGGCATGCCACTGTGCAGATGCCGGCGTCAAAGCTGAAAACTGAGATCGCCCGCGTTTTGCAGAAGGAAGGGTTTATCCAGTCTGTCGATCGCGTGACCGAGGGCGGTCTCCCGGTACTTCGCTTACACCTCCGCTACCAAGAGGACGAAGTTCCCATGATTACCGGAATTCGCCGGGTCAGCAAGCCTGGGAAACGGGTGTATGTCCGGCATTCCCGCATTCCGAATGTGATGGGCGGGATGGGGATCACCATCCTCTCGACGCCCAAAGGGGTGATGACCGGTACCGACTCGCGTGCGCAGATGATAGGCGGTGAAGTCGTATGTCACGTTTGGTAAGCAGCTAAGGTCGCCGATGTCGCGTATTGGAAGAAAGCCTATACCGATTCCGGATAAGGTTGAGGTCAACGCCGACGGCCAGCAGGTCTCGGTGAAGGGCCCCCTGGGAAGCTTAAAGAGAGTCCTCCCCCCCGAACTCACCGTTGCGGTCGCGAACGGCCAGGTGGAGGTTCGTCGGGTTTCCGAAGGACGGCATCAGCGGGCACTCCATGGCCTCTTTCGCAACGAGATACGCAACATGGTTCAGGGTGTGACGGAAGGATTCGAGCGTATCCTGGAAATTAATGGCGTGGGTTACAAGGCAAACCTGGCGGGTCGGATCATCAGTTTCAACTTAGGCTATACCCATGCCATCGAATTTCCCCTTCCCGAGGGCATTGACGCAAAGGTCGACAAGCAAACGACGGTGACGATCAAAGGGCGCGACAAAGCGCTTGTCGGCCAGACGGCCGCGAACATTCGGGCTTTGAAAAAGCCGGACGTCTATAAGGCAAAGGGCATCAAATACGCCGGTGAGATCCTAATCCGTAAGGAAGGCAAGACCGGGAAATAGGCTGACCATGCTGGATGTGAGCAAACGGGAACGCGGTCGGGTACGTCGGCATCACCGGGTCAGGCTCCGCGTCTATGGGACGCCGGATCTTCCACGGCTGAATGTTTTCAGGAGCAACGTCCATATCTATGCGCAGGTGATTGACGACACCACCGGAAGAACGCTGGTGAGCGCGTCGACCATGGATAAAGAGATTAAAGACAAGTTGAAGTCAGGGGCAAACCTGGCCGCCGCCGTGGCCGTCGGCAGGCTGGTCGCCGAACGTGCGTTGAAGGCCAACTTTAAGGCAGTGGTGTTTGACCGGGGCGGGTATCGGTTCCATGGGCGCGTCAAAGCGTTGGCCGAAGCCTCTCGTGAAAAAGGACTGAAGTTCTAGAAGGGAGCAAGGCCGACCGTGAAAGTCAACCCCGATGAGCTGAATCTGAAAGACAAAGTGGTCTTTATCAACCGTGTGGCCAAAGTGGTGAAGGGAGGGAAGCGGTTTAACTTCACCGCGCTGGTGGTCGTGGGTGATGAGCAAGGCTGGGTCGGGATCGGGAAGGGGAAAGCGGCGGAGGTTCCCGAGGCCATTTCCAAGGCCGTCCAGCATGCCAAGAAAAAACTCGTCCGTGTTGCGATCAAGAATGGCACCATTCCGCATGAGGTTCGCGGGCACTTCGGCGCAGAACACGTCATGCTCAAGCCGGCCTCTGCGGGTACCGGGATCGTGGCCGGCGGGGCGGTTCGTGCCGTCATCGAGCTGTCGGGCATTCACAACATCGTGGCAAAAACGTTAGGACGTGGCAACCCATTCAACGTTGTGCAGGCGACTCTTAATGGGCTGAACCAATTGCGTGATCCGGAGGAAGTTTTGCGTGTTCGCAATTCATTGGTCCAACAGGCAGGGTAAATAAATCATGGGGGCCCAGCCGAAATCTTCGGGAAAGCTTGCAATCACTTTGGTTCGGAGCCCTATCGGGACGCCGAGGGCGCATCGGACCATTCTGCTCGGACTTGGCCTCCGCCGGATCCGCCATACGGTCATTCGTCCCAACACGCCTCAGGTGAAGGGATTGGTGCACAAACTGGCATACCTGGTGGATGTTCGGGAAGCTGGAAAAGGGGCCCGATGAAACTTCACGAGCTGAAGCCTGCGCGAGGATCGAGGACGCGCCGGAAACGCATTGGACGGGGGATCGGTTCCGGGCATGGGAAAACGGCAACGCGGGGGCACAAAGGCCTCAAGGCCCGATCCGGAGGCGGGAAGCGCCCTGGTTTTGAGGGGGGGCAGATGCCTCTCAAGCGACGCGTGCCCAAGCGAGGGTTTACCAATATCTTCAAGCAGGAATGGGCGGTGGTCAATATCCGGGACTTGAACCGGCTCACGAATGTCCAGGATGTGACGCCGGAAACTTTGTTCCGGGCCGGGCTCGTGCACAGCCAAGAGTCAAAAATAAAAGTGTTGGGCGAGGGGATGCCCGCTCGTCCGCTTTACATCAAAGCGCATCGATTCAGCGCGTCAGCGATTGCAAAGATTCAAGCCGCTGGGGGGAGGGCAGAGGTATTAGGCGGTGCTTGAGCGGCTGATCACCAACATCAAGAATGTCTTTAAGATCCCCGAACTGCGTAATCGGATTCTTTTTACGCTGGGGATGTTGGTGGTCTACCGCATCGGCGCGCACATTCCGACCCCCGGTATCAATAACGATGAACTCGGAAAGTTTCTGCTGAAGGAAGGCGGTGCGCTGCTTGGCTTCCTCGATATCTTCTCCGGCGGGGCACTTTCGCGCCTGACGATTTTCGCGCTCGGCATCATGCCGTATATCAGCGCGTCGATTATTCTCCAGTTGCTGACGGTGGTGATACCCCACCTGACGAAACTGGCCAAGGAAGGAGAGCGCGGACGGAAGAAGATCGTCCAGTACACCCGATTCGGGACGATCGGGATCGGCTTGATCCAATCGTTCGGCATCGCCGTAGGGCTGGAAAATATGAACCGCGGAGCCTTTGTGCAGGCCCCCGGATGGGGATTCCGCCTGATGACGATTCTGACGCTGACGGCCGGAACCGCATTTCTCATGTGGCTGGGCGAGCAGATCACCGAACGGGGCATCGGCAACGGAATTTCCTTGATCATCTTTGCAGGGATCGTGGCGCGTTTGCCCGCGGCAGTGGTGGAAACGTATCAGTTGTTCGAAGTCGGGCAATTGACGGGATTTTGGCTGATTGTGCTCATCATGGGGATGGTCGGCGTGATCGCGGCAATCGTGTTCTTGGAAACCGGCCGGCGAAAGATTCCGGTGCAATACGCGAAACGTGTGGTAGGGCGACGTGTATTTGGCGGACAGAGCACGCACATACCGCTCAAGATCAATACCGCCGGCGTGATCCCGCCGATTTTCGCTTCATCGATTATTGCGTTTCCGGCAACAATTGCGGGTTTCATTCAGATTCCCTGGGTGCAGAATGTGGGCTCCATGCTGGCACCAGGGTCCGTCACCTATACGATCCTGTACGTCAGCCTGATCGTCTTTTTTTGTTATTTCTATACGGCGGTTGTACTGAATCCGGTGGATATTTCTGACAATATGAAAAAGTACGGAGGATTCATTCCGGGTATTCGACCGGGCCAACGTACGTCCGATTATATCTATCGGGTGCTCAATCGCATCACGTTCGCCGGGTCGCTCTATCTTGCAGGCGTATGTATCATCCCCGAGATCTTGATTTACAAACTCGGCGTGCCGTTTTATTTTGGCGGGACCTCGCTGCTGATTACCGTCGGGGTGGGATTGGATACGGCGCAGCAGATCGAATCCCACATGCTGATGCGGAATTACGAGGGGTTTCTGGCCAAAGGTCGCCTGAAGGGCCGAAGCGGATAGGAGGGACAAGTATGCGCCTCGTATTTTTCGGTGCCCCTGGAGTGGGCAAGGGAACTCAGGCCCAGCGATTGGCCGTGCAGGAGCGGATTCCGCAGGTTTCAACCGGAGAGATTCTCCGGGAGTCCGTCAAGCGCGGCACCGCCCTCGGCCTGCAAGCCAAAGGGTTTATGGAGTCGGGGAAACTGGTTCCGGATGATGTTGTAATCGGGCTTGCCCGGGAAAAACTGACGAGTCCCGAATGCTCCCGCGGATACATTTTGGATGGCTTCCCTAGGACCGTGGCGCAGGCCGAGGCGCTTGATCGGATGTTTGAAGAAACGGGAAGCGCCGGCCTCGATCACGTGGTCAGTTTTGACGTTCCGAATGCCGAAATTATCCTGCGCCTTTCGGGACGGCGCAGTTGCCCGACGTGCCAGACGGTCTATCACGTTCAGCACGACCCGCCTAAACGGGAAGGATGCTGTGACAAGTGCGGTGGGGCTCTGGTGCAGCGAGCAGATGACAAGCCGGAAACGGTGGAAGCCCGGCTCAAAATATTCGACCAGCAGACCAGCCCGCTCGTCGAGTATTATCAACAACGGGGCCTGCTGCGACGCGTGGATTCCACGGGCGAGATCAACGACGTCTATCGTCGGCTTCGCAAGGTGCTGGGGCTGACAGAGGCGTGATGAACGGCATTGAGCTGAAGTCGCCCGATGAGATTGCGAAGATGAGCCGAGCGTCTCGGGTTGTGGCCGAAGTCCTCGAGGCCCTCCGCCATCAAGTCAAGCCGGGAGTGACCACTGCCGCGCTTGATCGTTTTGCGGAAGAGTTCATCGTTGAGCGAGGCGGGGTGCCGGCGTTCAAAGGGTACCAAGTGCGAGACCAGGTTTACCGCCATACGCTGTGTGTGTCGGTCAACGAGGCGGTTGTTCACGGGATTCCGTCGGGGCGCACATTGAAAGAAGGGGACATCGTCGGTTTGGATGTCGGCGTTGTCGTGGACGGGTATTACGGAGATGCGGCGATCACGGTTCCGGTTGGTGTGATCACGGAGCAGGCGCGCCGCCTGTTGCAGGTGACGGAGGAAGCACTGCATAAGGGGATTGCCCAGGCGGTTGTTGGCAATCGTATCTCCGACATTTCGCATGCCGTGCAGACGCATGCAGAAGCGGCCAGCTTTTCTGTCGTCACGGAATTCGTCGGGCACGGAATTGGGCGAAAACTGCACGAAGAGCCGCAAGTGCCAAACTATGGTGAGCCCGGGAAGGGGCCTCGCTTGAAGCCGGGGATGACGTTGGCCATTGAACCCATGGTCAACCTGGGCCGTCCGGAAACCGCGCACCTCGCGGATGGGTGGACGGCAGTGACCCGAGACGGCAGTCTGTCGGCCCATTTTGAGCACACGATTGTGGTCACGGAGGCAGGCCCGAGAATTTTAACCACGCTGTGAGAAGCTGAGTAACCGGAAGCCATGGCGAAAGAAGATGTCATTGAGGTTCAAGGGACTGTCGCCGAAACGCTTCCGAACGCGATGTTCCGGGTCGAATTGGATAACGGACACAAAGTGCTCGCCCATATATCGGGAAAGATGCGGATGCATTTTATCCGTATCCTGCCGGGCGACAAGGTGACCGTGGAACTGTCGCCCTACGATCTCACTCGAGGCAGAATCACGTATCGCTTTAAGTAGGTAAGGGAGCGGGCGAAAGTCATGAAAGTCAAATCATCGGTCAAGGTTATCTGTTCAAAGTGTAAAGTCATACGACGGCGTGGCGTGTTGCGGGTGCTGTGTTCCAACCCTCGACATAAGCAACGCCAGGGATAGGAGAAGCTCATGGCTCGAATTGCCGGCGTCGATCTTCCCAGAGACAAGCAGGTCCATGTCGGGTTGACCTATGTGTTCGGGATCGGGAGGTCTCTGGCCAGACAGATTCTCGCCAAAGGCGGTGTGGCGCCCTCCACACGTGTGAAGGATCTGCGCGAAGACGAGATCGTGAAGCTGCGCGAGATCATCGAACGGGAGCACAAGGTAGAAGGGGACCTCCGCAAAGAGGTATCGATGAATATCAAACGGCTCATCGATATCGGAGCGTACCGCGGACTCAGGCATCGCAAGGGGTTGCCGGTCAGAGGGCAGCGAACGAAGACGAATGCACGGACCCGGAAAGGGCCCAAGGGGCAGGGTAAGGCGCGGAAGACAGTAAAAGTCGGATGAGGGAGTTACGCCTATGGGTGTGAAAAAAGGAAAGAAGCGAGAAAAGAAAGTCGTTCAAAGCGGCGTCGCGCATATTCAAGCCTCTTTCAATAACACCATTGTGACCATTACGGATATGGGTGGCAACACGGTTGTTTGGGCCAGCGCCGGGAACCAGGGGTTCAAAGGGTCCAGGAAGAGCACGCCATTTGCGGCTACTCGAGCGGGGGAGGTCGCGGCAAAAAAGGCCATGGAGTGCGGAATGCGGCAACTCGATGTGTATGTGAAGGGGCCCGGCGCCGGTCGGGAATCCGCCATCCGTGCACTCCAGTCAGCCGGTCTTCGGATCAATATGATTCGGGATGTCACGCCGATCCCCCATAACGGCTGTCGGCCGCCGAAACGACGACGGGTTTAAGGAGAACTGCCGTGGCTAAATATCGTGGACCGGTGTGTCGGTTGTGTCGTCGAGAAGGAGTCAAGCTCTTTTTGAAGGGCTCCCGTTGCATGACCGAAAAATGTGCGGTGGAGCGTCGCGCTTACCCGCCTGGACAGCATGGACAGGGCCGTCAACGAGTATCGGAGTACAGCGCGCAGCTCCGCGAAAAGCAGAAGCTGAAGCGTATTTACGGTATTCTTGAGCGCCAATTCCGTGGAACGTTCACCAAGGCCGAACGCCAGGACGGTATTACAGGAGAGAACTTGCTCCGCATGCTTGAGCGGCGCCTGGATAATGTGGTGTACCGGGTCGGCTTTGCGGCATCTCGTAAAGAAGCCCGACTTCTCGTGAATCATGGCCATTACCGCGTAAACGGGCGCAAGGTCAACCGGCCTTCGTTCCTGGTTCGGGAAGGTGATGTGATTGCGGTGAAGGAACGGAGCCAAACCATTGCGCCCATTATTTCTGCGCTTGACGCTGTGGAGGGACGGGGTATCCCGGTATGGTTGGATTTGGATAAGGCCAACTTCAAGGCGACGGTACGGGGTCTTCCAACCAAGGATGAAATCCCCCTGCCCGTCAATGAGCAGTTGGTTGTGGACCTCTATTCAAGGTAATGTGCGCATGATGCCGGCGTTGGAAACGCGTCGCGTACGCGCTTTTCATTTTTAACCCGGCAATAAGGGAGTCAGTATGTTGAAAGGTATGCGTGATTTTCAGATCCCGACGAAAGTTGAAGTCGATAAGGAAAGCTTGACGGCGCTCTATGGGCGGTTTACCGCCGAACCCTTCGAGCGTGGGTTCGGCATGACCGTCGGCAATTCCTTGCGCCGGGTGCTGCTGTCGTCTCTTTCCGGCGCGGCCATTGTTTCCGTCAAAATCGAAGGAGTCCTGCATGAGTTTTCAACCATCCCCGGCATTACGGAAGATGTCACCGATATTATTCTCAACATCAAGAAGGTCCGGTTCAAGCTGCATTCCGACAAGCCCAAGACGGTCCACCTTCGTAGGAAGGGAGCCGGCGTGGCTAAGGCCGGAGATATCGAGCATGATGCCGATATCGAGATACTGACGCCAGAACTTCATATCGCGACGCTTGACAAAGGCGCCACGCTCGATATGGAGATCGTCGTCAAGCGCGGACGTGGATACGTTCCGGCGGATCGGAACAAGGAAGAGGGTATGCCGATCGGCGTGATTCCCGTGGATGCCATATATTCGCCGGTCACACGGGTCAACTACCTTGTCGAGAACGCCCGCGTCGGGCGCATGACCGACTATGACAAGGTGATCCTCGAAATCTGGACGGATGGGAGTATTTCTCCGGAAGATGCGCTGTCGGCCGCCGCATTGATAGTACGCGGGCACCTCGATATCTTCATCAACGTCAAAGACATGGAAGAGACGATCACGCAGCCGGCTACCCAGGAGACGATCACCGAGATAAACAAGAATCTGCTCCGCAGCGTGAATGAGCTGGAGCTGTCGGTTAGAGCGGCCAATTGCCTGAAAAACGCCAATATCAAAACGATCGCTGATCTCGTTCAAAAGACAGAAGCCGATATGTTGAGAACCAAGAACTTCGGCAAGAAATCACTCAACGAGATCAAGGAGATCCTTGCGGAAATGGGGCTGAGCCTGGGTATGAAGCTGGACCACGTCCCTCAAGCCGGGGCGGCAGATAAGCGAGAGGAGTAGACCGAGAGCATGCGACATCGGAAAAGCGGCCGTCAACTCGGTCGGAATACGCACCACAGGATGGCTCTGTTTCGGAGTCTGGTGACGTCTTTGCTGGAGCATGAGCGCATTGAGACGACCGAAGCCAAGGCGAAGGAGATCCGCATTGTGGCCGACCGCATGATCACGCTTGGCAAAGAAGGGAGCCTTCATGCCAGGCGCCATGCTGCAGCGTACATCCGTGCAAAGTCTGTCGTCGCCAAGCTCTTCAAGGATATTGCTGGGCGCTTCTCTGAGCGGAAAGGTGGGTATACACGCCTTATTAAGACTCGTCGACGAGTGGGAGATGCGGCTCCTATGGTCGTCATCGAATTAGTCGGCCGGCCAGTGGATACCAAAGGTACGGCGAAGGGACAGCTCACTGACCAGAAGGACGCAGGCGATAGCCCAACCAAGACTGGACCGCCTCAGCCCAAGACACCTGCCGCTTCGGGCGTGTAAGACCAGCCGATCGGATTTTTGCTCGCGCCGCCGTCGGCCGCGGCAATGCCTGAAGGCGCATTGCGCCGCCTTTACTCGCATTAAAATGGTGTGCTATAGTCGGACGCATGGCGGCTAAATCCACGTTGCCCCTTCAACGTGTTGCTAAGGCCGGGCTGCTGGGAACCATTTTTGCTGTGGTGGCAACCCTCTTGATATTTATTGTGGGAGGACCATCTCGCCGGGTTCCGCAAGTTTCTGTGCCAGCGCTCCCGCAAGCAGCCGATGCCGGCCTCAAAGGGTTTTCATTCGTGCAGAACAAAGATGGCCTTGTGGATTGGAAAATTCAGGCTAAGCAGGCCCAAGTCTTCGACGCGGATGCCAAAGCGATTCTCAATGATGTGCAGGTTACACTGATGGGGCCAGACGGCGTTGCCATGACAGTCACTGGAGATGACGGAACGATCAACACCTTGTCAAAGGATTTCGTCATCAGCAAGAAGACAGGGGACCTCGCCTTGGTTCTCAACAGCGGATATACGATTTATACGTCTCGTTTCACCTGGGATAATCAGAAGCATCGAATTTGGACGGATGAACCGATCACCATCAAAGGCCCCAGGCTGGAGGTTACCGGGCAAGGTCTGGATGCTTTCCTTGCCACCCAAGAAATGAGGGTCCGTCGTGATGTCCGCGTGGGGATTCACTAGCGCTCTTCTCCTCGTGGGCGGCGCGTTAGCCTCGGCAGCGCCACCGCCCGAGCAATCGCCTGCTCCTCCAGAAATCATCATTGTCTCACACTCCCTCGTGTTCAAAAATCACGAAAACATGGCACTTTTCGAAGGCAAGGTTGTGATGACAAAAGGCGACTTTGTCATGCGCGCGGACCAGATGGTCGTCCATTTCTCTGGAGAATCTCCTGCCATGTCTTCGCGGAAGGGGGACCGGCCCGGCATGACCTCTCCCGCAACTTCGCCGGAGTTGCCGACATTGGGAAGCCGGGCGGTCTCTCTCATCAACGCCACCGGTAATGTCATGATGCAACAAGGGGACAAGAAAGCCAGATCGCAGAAGGCGGTCTATCACCAGCGAGACGAGAAACTTGTCTTGACGGGAGACCCGGAAATCTGGGAAGAAGGCTATCGTGTGACCGGGACAAAGATGACCATGTTTTTAAAGGAAGACCGGAGCATCGTCGAGGGAAGCCGTGTGGTCATAAATGATACGGAATCTAAACCGCGGTGAGCGATCTCGCTGGGAGCATGGGTGGGGGACAGGGACCCCTTACGTTTGAGTCGCAGAGCCTCGAGAAAAGCTACCGGGGCCGATGCGTCGTCAAAGGCGTGAGCGTGGCGGTGCAATCCGCGGAGATTGTCGGGCTTCTGGGGCCAAACGGGGCGGGGAAAACGACGGTTTTCGATGTCATGGTGGGCCTCACGATCCCGGACAGGGGGGACGTACTCCTGGGCGGGGAATTAATCACCCACCTGCCAATGTATCAGCGCGCGCGACGTGGCATCGGATATTTGCCTCAGGAGTCGTCGGTTTTCCGTCGCATGACCGTGGAGCAAAACTTGTTTGCGATTCTGGAATTGATGGATCTGAGCAAGGATCAGCGCGAGGAACGGATGGAAACAGCCATCAAGGACCTCGGCCTTGACCAAGTGAGAAGAAATAAAGCATTTACCCTTTCTGGTGGGGAACGTCGCCGTGTGGAGATCGCCAGGGCCCTGGTGGCACAGCCGCATTTCCTGATGCTGGATGAGCCGTTTGCAGGAATAGATCCCATCGCAGTCGGCGACATTCAAGCGATTATCAGAGGACTGAGGGGGCGAGGGATTGGTATCCTGATAACCGATCACAATGTTCAGCAGACGCTCTCCATTACGGACCGTGCATATATCATCAACGATGGCGAGATTTTAGAGGAAGGACCGCCTGCGCATCTTGTGAACAGCCGCCGAGCGCGTGAAGTGTACCTGGGCGAGGGGTTCCGTCTGTAGACTGAGGTTCGAGCCATGCAGCCAAGACTCGACTTACGACTGTCGCAAAGGCTGATCATGACGCCGCAGTTGCAGCAGGCTATCAAGCTGCTGCAGCTTTCTCGTCTTGAATTACAAGAGGCGCTCACTCAGCAGATGGAAGAAAATCCCATGCTCGAAGAAGCAGGTTCCGAACTCGAAGACGCTGAGGCTGAGTTGGGAGCGGCGGAAGAGACTCCTGGGACAACAAAGAGTGAAGATCGGGAGGGAGAGGTCGTTCCGACTGAAACAGGGGGAGAAGAGACCACTAGAAATGAGCTATCAGGATCATGGGACGAATATTTTGACGATGATCGGAAATGGGGAGATATCGAGGCCCCGCGGAATGGGCGTGATGAGCTTCCTTCCTTTGAGCAGACGACGGCGAAAACCGCGTCACTGGAGGACCATCTGCTGTGGCAAGTGGCGCTTTCTCCGCTCGATAAGATTGAGCAGGAAATAGGCAAAAGCATCATTGGCAATCTTGACGAGGACGGGTATCTGCGAATCCCGCTGGAAGAGCTTGCAGCGGAATCCGGAATGCCATTCGCGCAGGCTACGCACGTTCTTAAGATCATCCAGGCCTTTGATCCGGTCGGGGTTGCTGCGCGCGATCTCCGTGAGTGCTTGCTGGCTCAAATCGAACAATTGGGCTTGGGAGGGACTTTAGCTGAAGCCATCATCCAGAAGCATCTCTCGGATTTAGAGCGCAAGCGATACCCGGCGATCGCAAAAGCTCTCGGTGTCTCTGTTGATGCCGTGCTGCATGCCACGAAGGTCATCGAAGGGCTCGAGCCCAAACCGGGACGCCCGTTTTTCACCGCAGAGAACCATCCGATCATTCCCGATGTATATGTCGTCAAGTCTGACGGGCACTGGACGGTGATGCTGAATGACGATGGCATGCCGCGATTTCGCATCAGTTCATCCTACCGTCGCTTTCTGACCGGCAAGCGGGACCCAACGGACGCCACAAGGGCTTTCCTGGACGAGAAACTTAGATCAGCGCAGTGGCTGATACGAAGTATTGAGCAGCGCAACAAAACGATTGTACGGGTCGTCGAAAGTATCGTGAAGGTCCAGGAACCATTCTTCGAGCATGGCATCCAATACCTGCGGCCGATGGTTTTGCGCGATGTCGCGGAAGATGTTTCGATGCATGAATCGACGATCAGCCGTGTCACGTCGAATAAATACCTTCATTGCTCGCAGGGCATTTTTGAGTTGAAATTTTTCTTCAATACGAGCATTCCCCGTTCCCAGGAAGGCCTGACCGACTTGTCTTCAGTGGCAGTTCGTGAAATGATTCGTAAGATGGTCGATGAAGAAGACAACCTACGGCCTTTGAAAGATCAGGAGATTGTCGCCCGCCTTAAGGCGCAAAACGTCATTCTCGCCAGACGGACCGTTGCCAAGTACCGGATGGAGCTGAACATTCCACCGGCAAGCCGGCGCAAGCGCACGTACTAATTATAGGGCGCTCCCCATATTCCCATAATTTCTATCGCGGCTAGTCTTGCGGCTGGACGCCTGAAAGTATGTGAAAATATAGGGACAAAAAAATTTCTTGACATTAAAATTATATTAACTATACTTAAGACACTTTTAAGCAGGGTTTTTGCGTCAAACGGAGCATTGCCTGTAATGAAGGCGGTCGAGGTGAAAAAGAAACCTTCCGGTGCTCGCCATGCAAACCGGAAATCTACCCCTCGTCCCCGCCGGTTTTCAACCCTTGAAGTGTGCCACTTGTTCGATATTTCCAAGGCGACCTTATTTCGATGGGAGCGGGAGGGTCTTATTTCGACGCCGCCGCGTGATTGGAGAAATTGGCGGCTGTATACTACAACGAATCTTGAAGAGATCAAGCGGATCATCAGGAGGCGTACGTCGAGCTAGACGTAGGAAGGGCAGGGGCGCACCGTGTTTGGATTTGGCGCAAAAGAGTACTTGCTCGGGCTGGACATCGGGTCCGGATCCATCAAGATCTTGCAGCTCAAGGAAGCCAAGGGGAAGCTGAAGATCGAACGCTTCGGCATGAAGCCGCTGCCGGCTGAAATGATCGTTGATGGGGCGATCATGGATGGACTCGGCGTTGTGATGGCAATCAAAGAGTTGGCCAGCGAGCAGAAACTCAAAAATAAGGGCGTTGCGTTGTCCATATCAGGTACTTCGGTGATCGTCAAAAAAATTGCTCTTCCTCCTATGCCGGAAGAAGAACTGGAGAAGCAGATCAAGTTTGAAGCGGAACAGTACATTCCGTTTGACATCAACGACGTCTACCTGGACTTCCACATTCTGACGCCGGAAGAGCAGCGCGGCGAGGGCCAGGCTGAAATGGATGTCTTGCTGGTTGCAACGAAGAAAGACAAGCTGAACGATTACGCCAATGCCGTCCGTGAGGCAGGCTTGATCCCTAAAGTTGTGGACGTTGATGCGTTCGCGATTGAGAATATGTACTGCGCGAACTACGACGTCGCTCCCACTGAGTTGATTGCTCTTGTCAACATCGGGGCAAGCGTGATGAACATCAATATTCTAAAAGGTGGAATTTCGGTGTTCACGCGCGATATTACGATTGGGGGAAACCGCTACTCGGAACGTATCCAGCAAGACCTTGGGTTGAGTCCGGACGATGCCGCAGCAGCCCAAAAGGGACGCCATCCGGGTGTGAATGAGGCGGCGCTCGCCGAGGCGATTGCCGCCGTGGACATGGAAGTGGCAACTGAAATCGGCCGGTCCTTTGATTATTTTCGCACGACATCACCGGAAGACGACATTGCACGTGTTGTTCTGTGCGGGGGGTGCGCGAAGGTCAAGAGTTTGCCGGCCCGGATCTCAGAGCAAACGGGAATTGAGACCACCGTTGCAGATCCGTTCGCGAAATTGGATCCGACAGGACTCAAGATGGCTCCCGAAGAACTGGCGGAGATGGCGCCCGATGCGGCCGTAGTGGTCGGTCTGGCGCTCCGCCGGGAGGGCGACCGTTGATTAAGATCAATCTTCTTCCGGTCAAGCGCGCTGCCAAGAAGACCAAATCTCCGGCCAGCCAGGCGATGATGCAGCTCCTCGTCGGGTTGGGCGCCGTGCTGGTTGTTCTCGTCTATTGCGGGTATAGCTGGATGGTGCTGCAGGACGAGATTGCGAAGCAGACCCAGATAAAAACGGCGAAGGCGAAAGAGCTTGAAGACATCAAGAAAAAAGTCCAAGAAGTTGACGATTTTGAAAAGAAGAAACAGTCGCTGGAAGACAAAATCCGTACCATTGATCAACTCAAGAAGAATCAGGGCGGCCCGGTCAGGCTGCTCGATTATCTGAGCCAGAGTCTGGATCCGTTGAAAGTCTGGTTGACGAGCGCGGAAGGCGACACGCAGGTCGTGGTGGCGGGAAAGGCGTTGGCTAACGCCGATGTCGTCGAGTTTATCAGGAACCTTCAACAGACGAACCATTTTTCATCCGTTTCCCTGCAAGAGAGCGTGCAAGGGATGGAAGAAGGCGTGACAATCTACTCGTTTAAACTCACGATGCAGGTAAAGGGCTAGCGTATGGCAATGCAGATCCCTGATATGGCGGCTGAATTCAACAAAACCCCCATGAACCAAAAGTTGGCGATGCTGTTTCTTCTGCTGCTTGCGGTAGGGGGCGGGTACTACTTTTATTTCGAGGATAAGGATGGGATGGTGTTCTCCGGCACTGACGGCCAAAAAATCAAGAGTCTCCAGACTGAGATCGCAAAACTCGAAACGGAAATCAAAGCCAACAAGGAAAAGGCAATAAAACTCGATCAGCTCAAGCAGGCGAACGTTGAGCTTGAATTGCAATTGAAGAAGAGCCAGGAATACCTTCCTCCGGAATCGGAAGCCGCGGTGCTCCTCAAGGAGCTTTCTGATCTGGGAACGAGAATCGGCCTCGGCTTGAAGAGTTGGAAGCCCGGCAGCCGTAAAGAGAACCCTTCCAAGATTTTTGTGGAGTTGCCTGCGAACGTTGAAATGACAGGCAGTTACCATACGCTGGCGCTATTTTTTGATCGCATCAGCAGGCTGAAGCAGATCATTAATGTCAGCAAAATCAAAATGGGAGCCGGGAAAGTGGAGAAGGATCGCGTATTGGTTCAGGCGACATTCCAGATTACGGCTTTTGCGTCCCCGTCGGCTCAGCCTGCGCCTCCTGCAGCTGCCAAGCCGCCCGGGAAATGAAGAGGGCCAATAGGTTGCTGCAATGAAAATCATGCGCATGCAATTCCAGCAGTGGGCCTTGCTCGTCATAATCGGTCTTGCCTTGATCGGATATCCTCATCATGGACAGGCGATGTCACTGTTCATGGGAGGCGAGGAGCCGAAGCCGGCGCCCCTGCCGCCGAAACCGGCCGTTGCCAAGCCGCAACCTGCTCCAGGACAGCCTGGCGCGAAAACCACAGGGCCAGCGCCGGCCGCTCCTGTAACGGGCGCACCGGCGCAAACAGGCGCGGGAACTCCGGTGCCGACGGCGCCGGTTGCCGGCGCGCCTAAGCCTGTTGGGGTGCAACCGTCGGCAACGCCTGCGGTGCCTACGCCACCTGCTCAAGCCCCCGGGGCGGCAAAGGAGCCGCCGAAGCCGACCACAAGCGCAGGGGCGCCAGCGACGCCGGCAGTCGCGGCGGTCGCCCCAACGCCTGCCTTGTCGGAACCTTCGGCAGGATACGCGTATGATCCGAAGAGCCGGCGGGATCCGTTCCAATCCCTCACCCGTATGGTCAAAATCGACAAAACGCGACCAGACATGCCTCCACTTCAGCGGGTCCAGATCAGCGATCTGAAGCTGCTGGGGATCATATGGGGAGGCTACGGCTATTATGGACTGGTTCAAACACCGGACGGAAAAGGCTATACCGTGAAAGAAGGTATGCTTATGGGAACGAACAATGGGGTGATCACGACGATCACCGATAAAGCCATCATCGTGTCCGAGCCCAGCATTGACATTTCGGGCAATAAAAGCACGAAGGATTTAGAAATCCTTCTGCGTCCAAAAGAGGTGAGCTAATGAAAATGCAATCCCCTCACCTGTGGGTGCTCCTGGCGGGAGCATTGGCTTTGGGGTTGGGTCAAGGCTGTGCCCAGACTGAAGCATTGGTGGAGCCGACAGGGTCAGAGCCGCTTCAGTCCACCCAAGCAGAAGCGCCCCCTGCGGAGCGTCCGATGAATGCGCAGGCTGTCCAGCCGGAGGCCCCCAAACCGGCGCGCGAGCCAGTTACGGAGGTCACGGCCGCTGAAATCGCCCCTCCGGCCTCTGTGCCGAAGGAGGTGGCGCCGGTAAAACCGTTGAGCCCCGCAAAGACATTAACGGCGATTGACGTCCTGCGCCAAGACGACGGCCTGGTGGTTATGATCACCGGAGATGGGGAACTGAGCTACCAGGTCATGCGACTTGAGGGGAATCGTCTTATTTTGGATCTCCCTGGGGTCGTCAACGGGACGAAGCGTCATGCCATTCCGGTCGGACATCAGATGGTGCGACGGATCAGAATCGGCACGCACCAGTTGCCGCAGCCAAAGCTGAGACTGGTACTGGATCTTGAAAGGGCCGTTCCGTATACGATTGACAAAAGCGGTTCGCAGCTCCGGGTGACGTTGTCTGATCGTACAACCGTGCCGGGTTCTCAGGACGCGGTCGCTCCTCCTCGGAGCACTCCTCCGGCCGTAGAAATGTCGGTCGTGGAGAACATGCGCAGAAGCGCGCCGGTTCCTGTTCCGGAACGATTAAAGTTATTGGATCCAATGCCGTCTCTCGCGCAACCGAAGGCCGGTGATTCAGGTTCGGGGGATGGCGGAGCGCCGGCCGGCGGAGAGCGCTTTACAGGAAAGCGCATCTCGCTGGACTTTCAGGACGCCGAGATCGGCAGTGTCTTAAGATTAATCGCGGATGTCAGCAACCTCAACATGGTGGTCGGCGAAAGTGTAAAGGCCAAAGTCACGCTTAAACTGCTGAATGTCCCGTGGGATCAGGGATTGGATCTGATTCTGAAATTGAACAACCTTGGACAGATCCGGGAAGGCAACATCCTGTGGATCGACACGCTCGCGAACATCACGAAACTAAGAGACGAGGCCGCCAAAGCAAAAGATGCATCGCTGAAGGCTGAAGAACTTGTGACGCGCATTTTGTACCTCAATTACGCGGACGCCTCAAAGTCGGTCGACGTGGCGAAGAGCAATCTGAGCCCGCGGGGCGAGATCAAAATCGATCTGCGGACTAATTCGATGGTTGTGCGCGACGTTCCTGACAATCTCGCCAAGGTTGAGAAGATCGTGCGCGACCTCGACCAGCGGACGCCGCAGGTGCAGATTGAGGCCCGGATCGTGCAAGCGACCAAAACCTTCTCTCGCGGGCTCGGGATCCAGTGGGGAATCAGTGGAATCAGGGGCGGACAGCCGGGTACTGGCGAGAACCAACTGATAGGCCAGCATCGACAGGGGCCGATTACGCTCAACCTGGGCACAAACACCACCGACGCTGCGTTTGCGCAGGCCAGCAACTTTCTGGTCAACCTTCCTGCTTCTGGAGGGCTGAGTACGTTTGGGTTGATCATCGGAAAGTTCCTCGGAACGAGCGGTGCGCTCGACATGCGGCTGTCGGCAGGCGAATCCTTGGGATTGACCAAAGTCGTCTCCGCGCCCAAGGTCATTACGATTGACAATAAACCCGCAAAAATAGAGCAAGGCAGCCAAATTCCCTTCGCGACAACATCGCTGCAAGGTACGCAGACAACGTTCGTCGACGCCACGCTGACGTTGAGCGTGACGCCGCATGTCATTTTGCATGCGAATACGGTGCGCCTTGAGATCAAAGCGACAAAGAATTCCCCCGGTGCGCCTGTTGCGGCGGGCACCACCATTGAAAAAAAGGAGGCGACGACGGAAATTCTTCTCCGCGATGGAGAAACCACGGTACTGGGAGGGATTTTTGAGGAAACCAAAACCGATTCGACCTCGGGTATCCCGTGGTTCAACCGGATCCCGTTCCTGGGCTGGCTCTTTAAAAACGAATCGGTCACGGTCCAGCAAACCGAATTGCTGGTCTTTGTCACGCCGACAATATTGAAAGAGTAGCCGCAAGTAGGGTACTGTCCCCCCATGCTGCGGTTTTTAAACGGGGGGGAATCTCACGGGAAGGGTCTCATCGCCGTCCTGGAAGGGGTCCCCTCCGGCCTGCCTCTGACCACCGACGATATCAATCGAGACCTTTCGAGGAGGCAAAAGGGCTACGGCCGTGGCGGCCGCATGCGGATTGAGCAGGATCACGTCGAATTTTGGTCCGGCGTCCGCAAGGGGAAAACTCTGGGCACGCCGATCACTCTGTACGTCGCAAATCGGGACTGGGAGAACTGGAAGGACATCATGGCGCCGGAGCCCGGCCCTCCGGTCACGGAAAAGGTAGTCACATGCCCTCGGCCGGGCCATGCCGATCTGGTCGGCGCGATCAAGTATAACCACCGTGATATCAGAAATGTTCTCGAGAAGGCCAGCGCCCGGGAAACCGCCATTCGTGTGGCGGTTGGAGGCGTTGCAAAGCGCCTTTTGCAGGAGTTCGGGATGCAGGTGTACAGTTATACCGTCGAGATCGGCGGGGTAAAGGCCTCCATGGAAGGGCTGGCCACGGAGCAGGCTTTCCGGCAGGCCGAAGAGTCTGAAGTGCGCTGCCCCGACGCGAACAGTTCGGCTCTCATGGTTGAGCGGATCCGTGAGGCCAAGCATAAGGGCGATACGCTCGGCGGAGTTTTTGAAGTGATTGTGACGAATCCTCCCCTCGGGCTCGGCAGTTACGCGCAATGGGACCGTCGCCTGACCGGCAGGCTTGCCATGGCGCTGATGAGCATCCAGGCCATGAAGGGGGTCGAAGTCGGCATGGGCTTCGAAGCCGCCAGACGGTTCGGCTCGGAAGTGCACGATGAAATTTTCTACGACAAAGCAACGGGGTTTATCCGTGGGACCAACAATGCCGGTGGGTTGGAAGGCGGCATAACGAACGGCCAACCGCTTGTATTGCGGACCGCCATGAAACCCATTGCTACGCTCTATTCTCCCAAGAAAAGCGTGGACATACTGACAAAAGAACCTCTTGAAGCTACCATCGAACGCTCCGACATCTGCACAGTTCCGGCGGCGGGCGTGGTGGGGGAAGCCGTCGTGGCGTATGAAATCGCCGCCGCCATGGTCGAAAAATTCGGAGGCGATACGCTAGCCGAGATGCGGCGGAATTACGACTCCTACCAGGCATACATCAAGCAGTTCTGACCCGGGTTTGCACGAGCTTCGGCGCATGTCGCATACGCCTTGCTGTACTCGATGAAGTCCGATTCCCCTATCCACCGTCGTTCTTTACCGCAGCCCGATCGGGTGCGTGTAGCCCTGGCTGATCGGGGATACGACATCCTCATCCAGGAAGGGCTGATTGACAGGGTCGGAGAACTACTGCTTCCCCTCACAGAAAGCGCTGATGCCGTTGTGGTCACGAACCCCGTGGTCAAGCGTTTCTACGGCTCCCGCCTGTTGCGTAGCCTCAAGGCCGCGGGGTTCCGGACGGCCGTCCTGTGTCTTCCTGACGGCGAGCGCACCAAGTCGCTGCAATGGGTGTCCGTCATACTTAATGAACTTGTCCGCCGCCGGTACGAGCGCAAAACTGTGCTCCTCGCCTTGGGGGGAGGGGTTATCGGGGACCTCGCCGGGTTCGCCGCTTCCGTCTATTTGCGCGGCATCCCTTTCGTACAACTACCGACGACCCTCGTTGCGCAAGTCGATTCCAGTATCGGCGGGAAGACGGGAGTCAACCATCCGCTCGGCAAGAACCTTATCGGATCGTTCTATCAGCCAAAACTGGTGCTGAGCGATCCCGATGTTCTTCGGACGCTGCCCACTCGTGAGTACCGTGCCGGGCTTGCGGAGGTCATCAAGTATGGGGTGATCGCCGACGCCAAGTTTTTCAAATTTCTGGAGACCGAGATGCACAGGATTCTGGATCTTGATCCGGCAGCAGTCCAGCACATCATCCGGACGTCCTCGGCCGTCAAGGCGACGGTTGTCGTCGATGATGAACGGGAAAGCGACCGAAGACGCATCCTGAACTTCGGACATACGGTAGGCCATGCCTTGGAAACGGTCGCGAAGTATCGCCGCTATAAGCACGGGGAAGCTGTCGCCATCGGCATGGTCGTTGCTGCGCGATTGGCCGCACATCTCGGCATGGCTGATACGCATGTCGCCGGACGCATCCGCGATCTTGTACGCAAGACCGGCCTCCCTGAGGCGCTCCCTGCGTATTCGACGTCGGCTCTCCTTCGCGCCATGCGGCAAGATAAAAAAGTCCAAGATCGGCGCATCCACTTCGTCTTGCCTGATCGCATCGGTCACGTGTCCGTGCAGGCCGTCGAGGAGCCCCACATTCGTCGAATTCTCGCAGTTCGGCGTTCTGGAACCTGATCCGCTCCTGTGCTATAGTCGCCTACCGCGAGGGGGCGTGGCCGGGATGAAGCAGAACAGTCGAGTGTCGGTCGCCGCTCTGCAGCATGCGCTTCGCGACAAGACGCGCGAAGCTGAGATTCTGCATAGGGTCAGCGAAACCGTCAGCGGAAATCTGGATCTCGATGCGGTCCTCCACGATATCGTCGAGATTGCCGTTGAGGTGACCAAGGCCGATTCTTGCCTTATTTATTTGCTGAATCCGCGTCGAGACGAGCTCATTCTCAGGGCATCCAAGAACCCTCATCCCAAACTGATCGGTCGCATCCGGCTGGGCCTGGGCGAGGGGATCACCGGATGGGTGGCCCAGCAGGGGAAGCACGTTGCGATCGCCAGCAATGCCAGCGACGATCCCCGCTTCAAGGTATTCCACAACCTTCCGGAAGATCGCCATCAGGCCTTCCTCTCCGTACCCATCATCGCCAAGCGCGAGGTGATCGGGGTCATCAACGTCCAGCACAAGCACCCTCACCGGTATCATCCGGGTGAGGTCGCGCTCATGACTACGATGGGGCGTCAGGTCGGCGGCGCGATCGAGACTGCCCGGCTCCATGCGGAAATCACCAAAAAGGCCAACCAGGTTGAAACCCTTTCCCAAGTCAGCGCGACGATTACATCCGGGCGCCTGCTGGAAGAAGTCCTGCACCTTTTGGTGACCATGACGGCCGAGATGATGGGGTCGGCCATCTGCTCGATCATGCTGTTGGACCAGGGGCGCGATGAGCTCCGCATCGTCGCGACCCAGAGCCTTAGCGAAAGCTATCGCAAAAAGCCGAACCTGAAGGTCGGGCAGAGTATCAGTGGTCGTGCGCTCAAGGACCGGCGACCCATCGCGGTGCTGGATGTGACCAAAGACCCCGGCTACATGTACCCGGATCTGGCGCGCAAGGAACGGCTCTGCTCGTTGCTGTCGGTGCCCATGCTGGTGAAAAACAAGCCGATCGGGGTCATCAACAGCTACACGGCGCACGAGCATTTGTTTACCACGGAGGAAATCAAAGTGCTGCAGGCAGTGGCCAACCAGGCGGCGATTACGATCGAGAATACGAGTCTAATGGAGAAGTCGTTTGAAATGCAGGAGGCGCTTGAGGTGCGTAAGCTGGTCGAACGCGCCAAGGGCCACCTCATGCGGAGCAGGCACATCACGGAGGAAGAAGCCTTTCGGATCATGCAGCGTCAGAGCATGGACACGCGGCGATCAATGCGAGAGATCGCGGAGGCCATCCTGCTGGCCGGGGAGCTCGACAAGCGGGTGGCCGGAAAATACCCTTGACATGCTGGAAACGGTTCTGTTATAAAAACGCCGTAGCACGATGATGTGCTAAGAGACGACGGCGTCTTTTCCTTTGGTAGTACGGGAGTGGTTGGCTCCTGCGCCATGACGGGAAAGACGCCGGTTTTATTTGTGGACGATGATGTCCTCTTGCTGTGCGCCCCCGTGGGTGCCTGCGGCAAGAGGACGTTTCTTTTTAGGGGTGCATGACGCGATGAGGTTGTTGCGGCTCGCTCTGGCCCAGGTCAACACGACCGTCGGCGATCTTGATGGAAATGCGGCGCTCGTGCTCCGTGGGATTTCCGCAGCTCGCGAGGCAGGCGCCGACTTGGTCGTGTTTCCCGAGCTGACGGTGACGGGGTACCCGCCGGAAGATCTTCTGTTGCGAACCCAGTTCATTGCCGACAACCTGACCGTCGTGAACCGGATCGCCCGGAAGGTGAACCGGGGGATCGCGGCCGTGGTGGGTTTTGCCGACCGCCGGGACGATGTGTATAACGCCGCGGCGTTCATATGCGACGGACGGGTCGTGGCTACACAGCACAAGACCTATCTTCCGAACTACGGGGTGTTCGATGAGAACCGCTATTTCCAGGCCGGTACTCGATCGACGACGGTCATGCTGAATGGCATTACCATCGGCTTCAACATCTGCGAGGACATCTGGTTCCCGGAAGGCCCGACTCGCGCGCAATCCCTGATCGGGGACGCGGAAGTGATCATCAACATCAGCGCGTCGCCTTACCACCGGGGCAAGCTCCGTTTTCGTGAGGACATGCTGGCCACACGCGCCATGGACAACCTGGTGGTGGTGGCGTACGCCAATCTGGTCGGGGGGCAGGACGAACTGGTGTTTGACGGGAACAGCCTGGTGGTGGATCAGAGCGGCGGCATTGTGGCGCGTGGCCGGGCATTCGAGGAGGATCTGGTGGTCACCGACGTGGATGTTGATGCCGTATCGCGCGCCCGCTTGCATGACACGCGCAGGCGTCGCGAGCGGCGCCTTCTCGAACGGAGGGGTGTGGCAGTCGACAAGGTTGTCATCTCCACACGCTACCGTCCTGCGCATCGCCGGCTGGCGCATGGTGGCACTCCCGCTGTGCCCTCTCCCTTGGAGGAAGTCTACCGTGCGCTGGTGCTGGGCATCGGCGATTATGCCGGAAAGAACGGCTTCCAGAAGGCGGTGCTGGGGTTGAGCGGGGGCATTGACTCGGCGCTGACCGCCGTCCTTGCCGTGGATGCATTAGGCGCGCGCAATGTCATCGGCGTGTTCATGTCGTCTCCCTATTCTTCCGCTGAGAGTCGGGAGGATGCCCGGGCCGTGGCTCGCCGCCTTGGGATCAGGCTTCATAGTTTGCCCATTACACCGCTTTTTCACGCCTACACCTCGCTGCTGGCGCCTGTTTTCAGGGGGCGGCCTCCGGACGTGACCGAGGAAAACCTGCAAGCGCGGATTCGCGGGAATCTTCTGATGGCGCTGTCCAACAAATACGGGTGGCTCGTCCTGACGACGGGGAACAAAAGCGAAATGAGCGTCGGATACGCGACTCTATACGGCGATATGGCCGGTGGATTCGCGGCCATCAAGGATGTGCCCAAGACGCTGGTGTACGAGCTCGCCCGGTGGCGGAACGGGCGCGAGGCCGATCCGCTGATCCCGAAGCGTGTTTTGACCCGGCCCCCGACGGCTGAGTTGCGCCCGAACCAGAAGGACCAGGATTCCCTGCCGCCGTACGAGGTTCTCGACCCCATCATCCGGGGATACGTGGAGGAGGATCAGGCAAAACCCGATCTGCTGGCCGCCGGATTCGACCGAAAGACGATCGAGAAAGTCATGATGCTGGTGGACCGCAGCGAATACAAGCGCCGCCAGTCGCCGCCGGGCGTCAAGATCACGCACCGGGCGCTGGGCAAGGATCGGCGGATGCCGATCACGAACCGCTATCGCAGCTATTGAGCGCAGTGTCTGCACGATGCCGTGTAGGGAGACAATGCAGTCGGGGGCGAATCAAAAGCAATCATCGATCTTGTATAGGCATAGGAGGCGACGCGCTATGAGACCATACGGATGCATCGTAATCGCGATTCTGTTCATCACCCTTGTCATGGCGGGGACGGCCTCGGCCACTCCGTCCACAACCTACTGGACTACCGCCACAACCGACGTTCAGCCCTTCAATGTCTGGCACATCGGTGTGGACAACTATTTCCGTCTGTCTCAGTCGGAAGAGGAGCTGCTCAACGGACAGGCAGGATCGTTCTCCACCGATGTGGGACTCACGGTAGGAGTCCTGCCGTTTGAAAAGCTGAACCTTGAGCTAGGGGTGGACCTTTTGCTGCCGGGCCGGTTGGTCCATCCCAGCCTTCGTTCCATCGGCAGCGAGTTCCTGTTTAACGCGAAGTTCGGGATCCCCGAAGGCGCGCTGGCGAGCTGGTCGCCGGCGTTCAATGTGGGCATCTTCAACGTTGGGACGAAAAAGGAAGTCACCGACATGGATATCATCGATGTCTTGGTCGGCAAAACCCTCGGCCCGTTTGGACGCATCCACGCAGGGTACTATTACGGGAATCCCGGCTCGGCGTTGATGCATGCCGGCGGCTGCAAGCTCGGGACGGACAGCGCGATATTTGCCTGTCCGGCCGGGAGCGACCCGAGGGGTAACCTCGGACAATTGGACAACGACGGCGCCCTGGTGGGGTACGACTTCGGGTTCTGGAAGGTCAAGGACAAGGAAGGGAACGAATACAACAAGTGGATATTCGCCGCCGACTACGCCAGCGGGAAAAACTTCATCGGCGGCGGGGGGTTCGGAATCTATCACTTCTTCAATAAGGACATCAGTCTCCTGACCGGGCCGGTCTGGTTCAACGACCACATCATCAACGGCCAGTGGAAGTGGACTGTCCAGCTGGATATCAACTATTGAGGAACGCTCCAGCGGTTTTGACATGGAACGAGTCCGGAGCGCAACCGGCCGCCCGACGACGTGCGGCCACCGCGCAGCGAGATCAACCACACAAGGGGGTGTGAGGCCATGAGAAGGCAGGCGAAACCTGGATACATACATGCGATCGGCGTGGGGGTCTGCATTGCGGTCATGTTCGCGGCTGGTATGGCCGCCGCCCAGGAGAGTACGCCGCCGCCGCCCGCGCCAGCTCCCACGGCGCCCGCGCCGAAGATTGACACCGGCGACACCGCCTGGGTGCTGGCCTCCTCCGCGCTGGTGATGGCCATGACGATGCCGGGGTTGGCGCTGTTCTATGGCGGCATGGTGCGGGGCAAGAACGTGCTGGGCACGATCACGCATTCGTTCATCATTTTGTGTCTGGTGAGTCTGATCTGGGTATTGTGGGGATACAGCCTGGCTTTCGGGCCCGATGTGGGAGGGGTTATCGGCAGCCTCGCATGGTTCGGCCTGAGCGGAGTGGGCGGCGAGCCTTCCACCTATGCACCCACTATTCCGCACCAGGTGTTCATGCTGTTCCAGCTCATGTTCGCGGCGATCACGCCCGCCCTGATCACCGGCGCGTTCGCGGAGCGGATGAAGTTCAGCGCACTGTTGCTGTTTTCGGCTCTCTGGGTAACCCTGATCTATTGTCCGTTGGCCCATTGGATCTGGGGACAGGGCTGGCTGGCCAAGATGGGAGCCATGGATTTCGCGGGCGGCGCGGTCGTCCACATCAGCTCGGGATGGGCGGCGCTGGCCTGCGCGCTTGTGATGGGGAGACGCCAGGGGTACGGCACGGCCCAACTGGTCCCGCATAACCTCCCCATGTCCTTGCTGGGTGCGGGGCTTCTCTGGTTCGGCTGGTTCGGGTTCAACGCCGGCAGCGCGCTGGGGGCGAGCGCGCTGGCCGCCTCGGCGTTCCTGGCCACGCACACGGCCGCTGCGGCGGGAGGGATGAGCTGGATGATGGCGGAGTGGCTGCACCGCGGCAAGCCCACTTCACTGGGCGTGGCCAGCGGGGTGATCGCGGGCCTGGCGACGGTCACTCCGGCGGCCGGCTTTGTGGGTCTCTTTGCCGCCTTTTTCATCGGCCTGGTGGCCGGCGCGGCCTGCTATGGAGCGGTTGTGTGGAAGGGGCGATTGGGCTATGATGATTCGCTGGACGTGGTCGGCATCCACGGGGTCGGAGGAATCATCGGCATCTTGGCGACGGGGCTGTTCGCGTCGAAGGTGATTAATGCTGCCGCGTCGGACGGGTTGTTTTTCGGGAACCCTGGACAGTTCGGCATCCAGCTCGTCACCGCAGGCGTGTCCGTCGTCTTTGCCTTCGTGGGAACGATGGTCCTCCTGAAACTGGTCGATTGGACGGTCGGGCTCCGGGTTGCGGCGGACGAAGAGGAAAGGGGCCTCGATCTCAGCCAGCACGAGGAGCAAGCCTATTCAAAATGAATAGTCTGGAAAGCTCACGAACGGCCTCGTCGATCGGGAATTTAAAGAAGGGAGCCGGCACGCATGAGAAAAATTGAGGCAATCATCAAACCGTTCAAGCTTGAGGAAGTCAAGGACGCGCTGACCGAACTGGGGGTCTACGGCATGACGGTTTCGGAAGTCCGGGGGTTCGGCCGCCAGAAGGGACACAAGGAAGCCTACCGGGGCACCGAGTACACGATCGAGTTCGTGCCCAAGACCAAGATCGAAGTCGTGGTCTCCGATGCCCTGTCCGACAAGGTGGTCGAGACGATCATCCGGACCGCCAAGACGGGGAGCATCGGAGACGGGAAGATTTTTGTGTCCAACCTTGAGGGAGTCGTGCGGATCCGAACCGGAGAGAGCGGAGACCGCGCGCTGTAGCGCTCATGATGGAATCAGTGCTCAGCCGTCCGGCCGGCAACCAATGGAGCCGGGACACTCTTGACGCCCGCCGGCACGCGATCGCGGGGGCGCACACGCGTGGTGCGACCGGCGTGGAGGTCGTGACGGCGCTGACCGACCTGACGGATGAGATCCTCAGGGAGTGCTATCACGCAAACCGTGGAGCCGCCGGGGAGTCCGACCCGTCCGGCGTCGCCCTCGTGGCCCTCGGTGGCTATGGGCGGCGCGAGCTGGCGCCGTACTCCGACATTGACCTCATGTTCCTCTATGCGCCTCCCCGCGAGCAGCAGGCCAGGGCCCTGTCCACGGCGATCCTGCACACGCTCTGGGACCTCGGGTTTCAGATCGGTCACAGCTTACGGACCATCGCGGATAGCCTGGAGATGGGCCGGGCGGATCTCACCGTGCGCACGGCCCTGATGGAGGCGCGGTGGCTGGCCGGGGACCGGGCGCTCTTCAGCGAGTTTACACAGGACTATCGTGTCAAAGTTTCCGGGAAAGGCGTGCAGGAATTCATCGCTCTAAAGCGTGAGGAACGGCGGCTGGAATACGGGCGGTTCGGCTCGACCAACTTCCTCCTCGAGCCGAATCTGAAGAAGGGAAGAGGCGGGTTGAGGGATCTGCATCTGCTCAAGTGGACGGCGTTGGCGCGATACGGCACGCCATCGTTCGAGGAACTCACGGCCGGCGGGTTGCTGAGCGCCGGGGACGCCACGGCTCTTGGGGAAGCCCAGGAGTTTCTCTGGCGGGTCCGGAACGACCTGCATTTTTATGCGTCTCGCGCCCAGGATATTTTGACTTTTGATGAACAGATCCGCATCGCCGGCCTGCGCGGGTTCAAGGACCTGCCGCATCTCCTGGCGGTCGAACAGTTCATGCAGCAGTACTACCGTCATTCGACGCGGATTTGCGATCTCACCGCGCGGTTCGTGTCACAGGCGATGCAACGAACGGCCTGGCAACGCCTTGCCGCCTGGCTGCCGGCGCGACGAATCGAGCGCGACTTCGCCCTGACGCGGGATGACATCACGGTGCCGCCTGAGCTTCGGGCCGACGCGCTGTCGGATAGCGGCCGAATCCTGCGGCTCTTTCATCTGGCCCAAATGTATGGCTTAAACGTGGCCGACGACCTCGTCCAGGAACTCCCCGAGCGCATCGCAGCGGTGCCTGACGCGGCATTTCGAAGCGACGTGGCGAGACGGTGGTTCCTCGCCATTCTGTCCGGCCCCGGGCGTGTTGCGGAAACCCTGGCCGCGATGCACCGCGTCTGCCTGCTGGAACGGATCATCCCGGCGTTCGGGACTGTCCGCGGCCTCATGCAGTTTAACGCTTACCACAAGTACACGGTGGACCAGCACAGCCTGCTGGCCGTCGGCCAGGCCGAGGATCTCGGCTCTGAAAAGGGCCTTGCAGGCCGGGTCTACCGCGAGATCAGGCGCAAGGACCTCCTTCATCTGGCTTTGCTGCTTCACGATGTGGGCAAGGGGCAGGAAGAGGATCACAGCCTGATCGGGGAGCGGATCGCTCTGGATGCGGCCAATCTCCTCGGCTTGGGAGAACACGAAACCCAGCTCCTGGTCTTTCTCGTCCGGCAGCATCTGTTGATGGCCAACACCGCACTCAGGCGGGACTCCTCCGACGAGAAAGTCGTGTTGCGGTTCGCCCGCCAGGTCGGCACGCCGGAGGCCCTGAAGATGCTGTTCGTGCTGACGGCGGCCGACATCTCGGCGGTCGGGCCGGGAGTCATGACTCCCTGGAAAGACACACTGTTGGGCGATCTCTTCCTGAAGACGCACAAGGAACTCGCCGGAGGCGAAGAAACCGAGACCGCATACGAGGGAGGCGCCCACGCCCAAGCGATCCGCCAGGCCGCGCTCTCCCGGCTGGAACCACGCTACCCATCGGCATGGCTCACCCGGCAATTGGAGGCATGGCCGGACCATTATCTCTTGGCCATGCCGGTCGAACGGCTCGTCACGCATTTGGAGTGGCTCGCCAAGCTTGCCGAGGCTCCCGTACTGGTGGACGCGCAATACGACCAGGCTCTGCGGACGACCGACTACACGGTGTACACCAACGACAGCCTGACGCCGGGCATTTTTTCAAAAATCGCCGGCGTCTTGGCGTCCAAGGGTGTGCAGATCCTGGATGCCCAGATCGTGACCCTGACCGACGGGGTGGTTGTGGACGTCTTCCGCGTGACGGATCCGGATTGCTCCGAGGACGTTCACGCCCGCCGGTTCAGGGACATCAGCGGCGCCATCGTCGGCGTCCTGGAAGGGCGTTACTCGGTGGAGGATCTCCTGCAGGAGGCCACCCGCTTCGGCCAGGCCCGCCAAGGCGTCCCCCTGCGCGAGCCGACGGTCGTCCAGGTGGACAACGAGACCTCGGATCGCTACACCATCATCGATGTGTTCGCCGATGACCGGCAGGGCTTGCTCTACGTCATCACAAGCGCGATTTTCGACTTCGGCCTGTCCGTCCATGCGGCCAGAATTTCGACCAAGCTGGACCAGGTTGTGGACGTCTTCTATGTCACGGATCGGACCGGCGGCAAGGTCGCCGATCTCGGCCGGTGCAGGCTGATCAGCGAAGAAATCACGGGCCGGATCGAAGGATTTTTAGGGAAAGCGCAGACGACGCGCCAGGTGGTGCATCGGGCCAGGACTCAGCGGAAATGATTCAGGCATAAATCTTAAAGGAGGGGGTTATGACTTCGAAGGAAGTACTCGAATTTGCAAAGAAAAATAAGGTCGTCATGGTCGACTTAAAGTTTGTGGATTTTCCGGGCACATGGCAGCACTTCACGATTCCGATAGAAGAATTGACGGAGTCGGTCTTTACCGAAGGCTCTGGATTCGACGGGTCGTCCATCCGGGGGTGGAAAGCAATTGACAACAGCGACATGATGGTCGTGCCTGATCCCGACACTGCCGTCATGGACCCGTTCACGAACGTTCCTACCCTAAGTATGGTCTGTAACGTTGTGGACCCTATCACTCGTGAGAATTACAGTCGGGATCCCCGCTACGTGGCCCAAAAGGCCGAGAAATACCTCAAGTCCACTAAAATCGGGGATGTCTCTTATTGGGGACCGGAAGCTGAATTCTTTATCTTCGACCACGCCCGTTACGATCAGAACAGCCATAGCGGGTACTACTTTATTGATTCCGACGAAGGCATTTGGAATTCGGGCAAGGAAGGGTCTAATTTAGGAAACAAGCCCCGGCACAAGGAAGGGTACTTCCCAGTTCCGCCCATGGATACCCAGCAGGACATCCGCAGTGAAATGGTGCTGGAAATGCAAAAGATGGGCATCATGGTCGAGAAGCAGCACCATGAGGTCGCAACCGCCGGCCAAGCCGAGATCGATATGCGATACGACACCCTCACGAATATGGCCGACAAGATGATGATGTACAAATACATCATCAAAAATGTGGCCAGACGCCACGGCAAGACCGTGACTCTCATGCCCAAGCCGCTGTTCCAGGACAACGGATCCGGCATGCATACCCATCAGAGCATCTGGAAAGAGGGGAAACCGCTGTTCGCCGGCAAGGAATATGCCGGAATCTCACAACTGTGCCTTTGGTACATCGGCGGGGTGCTCAAACATGCTCCGGCCCTGGCCGCGATCACCAACCCGACGACGAACTCGTACAAGCGGCTCACGCCGGGCTTCGAAGCGCCTGTGAATCTCGCCTATTCAAGCCGGAATCGCAGCGCGGGGATTCGCATCCCGATGTACGTCCCGAACCCGAAGGCCAAGCGCATTGAGGTCCGGTTCCCTGACCCGGCCACCAATCCCTACTATGCCTTTGCCGCTATGTTGATGGCCGGCTTGGACGGGATCGAGAACAAGATCGACCCCGGAGCGCCCATGGACAAAGACCTCTATGATCTCGAGCCGCATGAAGCGGCCAAGGTCAAGAAGATGCCGGGCAGTCTGGACGAATCGCTCCGCAACCTGGAAAAGGATCATGCCTTCCTCTTGAAGGGCAATGTTTTTACCCAGGATGTCATTGATACCTGGATTACCTACAAGCGTGAGAAAGAAGTGGATGCCGTGCGGATTCGGCCGCATCCCTATGAGTTCTTCCTCTATTACGATGTGTAAGTGAAGGAAACCGCTAGAAGCGAGCGGTAGCAACAGAGTTACCGAGATCCTCGGAAGCACGATGCCGTGCTTCCGAGGGGATGGCAGGGTCGGAGCGGACCCTGGCGTACGAAGTTCCTGGCAAGGGCGCCAGTCTGTATGGATTGGCGCCCTTTTTTATTCGACCGAACGCAGGAGGTGAAGATGAAGATTTCCCAACGATTCAAGCTGATCCCGTATGCGCTTGTTATGCTGAGCATGCTCATGTTCGCGATTCCTGCCGTCATGGGCGGTGTTGCCTTGGCCCAAACCCCGGCGGAAGCGCCGCCTGCGCCGGCGGCTGCGCCGCCGGCTGGCGAGCCTGCTGCGGCTCCGGCCCCTCCGCCTAAAATCGATACCGGAGACACGACGTGGGTGCTGACCTCCGCCGCGCTGGTGCTGGCCATGACTGCCCCCGGGCTGGCACTGTTCTATGGAGGGATGGTCCGGGAAAGGAACGCGCTGGGGACCATCATGCAGAGTTTCATCATCCTCTGCCTGATCAGCGTCCAATGGGTGCTGTGGGGCTACAGCCTCGCCTTCGGGCCGGACAAGGGACACCTCATCGGCGGCCTGGAATGGCTGGGCCTGAGCGGCGTCGGCTTGGAGCCGAATGCCGACTACGCGGCGACGATCCCGCACCAGGCGTTCATGATCTTCCAGGCCATGTTCGCGGTGATCACGGTCGCGCTCATCACCGGGTCCTTTGCCGAACGGATGAAATTCAGCAGCTTCCTGGTGTTTTCGCTGCTGTGGGCCACGTTTATCTACGATCCGTTGGCCCACTGGGTGTGGGCCGTCGGGGGGTGGATCAGAAATCTCGGCGCGCTGGACTTCGCCGGCGGAACCGTCGTGCACATCAGCTCAGGGGTGTCGGCCTTGGCCTGCGCCATAGTTTTAGGGAAGAGGAGAGGTTATGGAAAGGAGCACATGGCCCCGCACAATCTTCCGATGACGGTGCTGGGGGCGTCGCTCCTCTGGTTCGGCTGGTTCGGATTCAACGCAGGCAGCGCCGTGGCGTCGGGCGCCCTGGCGACCAGCGCGTTCGTCGTGACCAATACCGCAACAGCCGCGGCCGCGCTGGCGTGGATGGTGGCCGAATGGATGTATCGCGGGAAGCCCACGGTGCTGGGAGCAGCCAGCGGAGCCGTCGCCGGACTGGTGGCGATTACGCCGGCGTCCGGATTTGTGGGACCGCTCTCATCAATCGTTATCGGAGTGGGGGCTGGAGTCTTCTGCTACACAGCAGTTATTGTGAAGTCTCGCTTCGGGTATGATGATTCCCTGGATGCCTTCGGCATCCACGGCATCGGCGGAACATGGGGGGCGCTGGCCACGGGTCTGTTCGCTTCAAAGGCGATCAACTCAGCCGGCGCCGACGGGCTGTTCTTCGGGAACCCCGGGCAGCTCTGGATCCAGTTCGTCGCGGTGCTGGCGTCCTGGGTCTTTGCCTTCGTCGGCACCTATGTGATCCTCAAGATCGTGGATGCGACGATGGGGCTTCGCGTCAGCGACGACGAGGAGCAGCTCGGTTTGGATCTGAGCCAGCATGAAGAACGGGCCTATTCGAGGAACTGAGCAACCGGGAGAGTCAAGGAGGAAGCCCATATGAAAAAAATCGAAGCGATCATCCAGCCTTTCAAACTCGACGATGTGAAAGACGCCCTGAACGAAGTCGGGATCTACGGCATGACCGTCACCGAAGTCCGCGGATTCGGCCGACAAAAAGGGCAGAAGGAATCCTACCGCGGCGCCGAATACACGGTCGAGTTCGTGCCGAAAACCAAAATCGAAGTCGCCGTCGCCGACAACCTTGCGGAGAAAGTCGTTGAGACGATCCTGCGGACGGCCAAAACCGGCAACATCGGTGACGGGAAAATCTTTGTGATGACCCTGGGGGACGTCGTCAGGATTCGAACGGGAGAATCCGGAGAACGCGCGCTGTAGAAACGAGAGGAAAGGGGCCGGTCCATCAGGATGGGAGGGGGGCCGCTCGGCGTTGGTGTCTCGTATGGGTTAGAATATTCGAACGATGGATGGCGTCACATGAGCGTGTCTCTGCAGTCGTCCGAGCGGACCATTCAGGAACTCACGACGCTTTACGAGATCAGCAAGGCCTTGGCTTCATCGCTGGACCTGCAGGAGAGCGCCTCACAGGTCCTGGCGACGCTGAGCACAAGACTGGCCATGAAACGAGGGACAATTGCGCTTTTGGAGCCTGCCAGCGGGGAATTGGCGATCCAGGTCTCTTATGGTCTGTCACGGGCAGAGCAGGCGCGAGGGCGCTATCGCGTGGGCGAAGGTATCACCGGCAAGGTTTTTGAGACGGGTCAGCCCATCGTGGTCCCGGATCTTCTCACTGATCCTCGGTTTCTCAACAGGACCAGAGCCCGGACCGCCCCACCCGGCCGGCAACTGTCCTTTATTGCTGTCCCTATCAAAGTCCACAACGAGATCCTCGGAGTGCTCGGTGTGGACCGCCTCTTTGCCGGCGATCCCGGGTGCTTTGACGAGGATCTCCGGGTGTTGAACGTTGTGTCTTCCCTGATCGGACAGGCAGTCAAATTGAAGCACGTGATCGCCCAAGAGCGTCAGGAACTGGTTGTCGCCAACCGGGAACTGCGGAACGAACTACGCGAGAAGCATCGACTGCGCGGGGGCCTCGTCGGACAGAGCAAGGCCGTTCAGGAGGTCTTGGAGGCGATCGCTCGACTCAGCCGGAGCCAGGCTACGGTCATGATCAGGGGGGAGAGCGGAACAGGGAAGGAACTTGTCGCCAAGGCGATTCATTATAACGGTCCCAGAGCGGAGCATCCCTTCATCCGTCTGCATTGTGCCGCAGTTCCGGAAACGCTGTTCGAGAGCGAGCTGTTCGGCCATGAGCGTGGCGCCTTTACCGGCGCCGCGGAGATGCGCAAAGGTCGCTTTGAACTGGCGCACCAGGGGACGCTTTTCTTGGATGAAATCGGAGACATCCCGCTCGTGACACAGGTGAAGCTGCTTAGGGTTCTTCAGGATCGACGCTTCGAGCGAGTCGGGGGAAGTAAGACTCACGGAGCAGACGTACGGCTGATCTCTGCCACGAATCGGGATCTGGAGGCGATGGTCAAGAGTGGCGCTTTTCGAGAGGATTTGTATTATCGCCTCAATGTCGTTCCAATAACCATTCCCCCTCTCCGGGAGCGGCCCGAGGATATCCCGCTGCTGATCGAGCACTTTCTACGAAAGTATAATAAGCAGAACCGTCGCGAGGTGCGGCTTTCGGTGGATTTGGTTGAACTGATGGCCGGCTATCACTGGCCCGGGAATGTCAGGGAACTGGAGAATTGCATCGAACGGCTGGTGGTTATGGCTGAGTTGGACAGGTTGACCTTGGGGACTATCCCGGCTACGTTGCGCGGATATTTCGCCGATATTCGCCATGTGAGTCGGACCGGTCCTGGTACCGAAACCTTGACCGGCAAATTGGAGGCGATCGAGCGAGACCGGCTCAAGAAGGCCCTCGATCACGCTGGCTGGGTTCAAGCCAAAGCTGCACGCGCCCTGGGGATCACGCCTCGACAGATCGCGTACAAAATCCGTAAATACCGGCTCATGGCGAATGCTACAAGCTTGTCGTGAATGCGACAAGAATGTAGCGCCGAGGGGCGTCTCCCAATCGCCGCCACCAGGAGCCCTTCTGCAAGCCTCTGCAATCAGGCTGTTTTATCCTCCCGCTATCTTTACTTCAGCAGTTTGGCTCCTGGCATAAAAATCGCATTGACTATGCGTCACTGCGCGCAGAATGCCGCGACAGTGGGGTAAGAGATGGTGCAGTAACGGCTTTCTGAAGCATATCGTTGCATCTTGGAAAGCCGACGGGGTCAGTGTCGATCCCGGCAATCGTATGGCAAGGGCGCCAGTCCGTCGTGGATTGGCGCCTTTTTTATTGAGTGTGCAAGGAAGAAGGAGAAGTCAATGTACAACACAGACGTGCAACGGATGGTCGAGGCGTCGGCCAAGAAGGTGACGTATCTCGAGAGCTCACCGTGGGGCTATGTCATCCTGGCGGCTCTGGCCGGGGTGTATCTGGGATTCGGCATCACCCTGATCTTCAGCATCGGCGCGCCGTTCGCGGCGGAAGGGTCGGCGGCGCTCAAGCTGGTCATGGGCGTGTCGTTTGGCATCGCGCTCACGCTGGTGATCTTTGCCGGGTCCGAGCTGTTCACCGGGAACAACATGGTCGGGGTCATCGGCGCGCTGGCCAGGCAAATTACCTGGAGCCAGGTGGGCGCGCTGTTCGTGTGGTCGCTAATCGGGAACCTCATCGGCTCGCTCGGGGTGGCCTGGTTGGTGGTGCAGTCCGGCGTGGTGTCCGCCGCCCCGCAGGCGGCGTTGATCCAGAAAGTAGCCGGGATCAAGATGTCGCTGCCGGCCTGGGAATTGTTCATGCGCGGCATCCTCTGCAACTGGCTGGTGTGCCTGGCCGTGTGGACCGCAAGTCGCACCACGAGCGAGGCCGCCAAAATCCTCCTGATCTTTTGGTGTCTCTTCGCCTTTATCGGGAGCGGGTTCGAGCATAGCATCGCCAACCAGTCCCTCTTGGGGTTGGCGCTGTTTCTCCCGCACGAGGCGGCGGTTTCATGGGCGGGATTTATGTGGAACCAGACATGGGTGATCCTGGGCAACATCGTCGGAGGCGGGGTCTTCGTCGGCGGTTTGTACTGGGTCGCCAGCCCCGTGAGGCGCGCCGGAACAATCCAGGTGGTTGGAGCCGGGAAGACCCCGGTACTCATCGAACGGGAGCAGTCGTCATGAACAAGATCGAGGCGCTGAAAACGGAGCGCGATGGGCTCGATGTCCGGGAGTCCATCGCGCGTTATGCCCGGGATGGATGGGAAACGATCACGGAGGACGACGTCCAGAGGCTCAAGTGGTACGGGATTTTTCTTCGGAACCCCACGCCGGGCTTTTTCATGATCCGGGTCCGGATTCCAAATGGGCACACATCCTCCTATCAGATCAGGGCCCTGGCCACGATTGCCAGGTCCCACGGAAACGGCCTGATCGACCTGACGACGCGGCAGCAGGTCCAGTTGCGCCACATCCGGATCGAATCGGTGCCGGCCGTCTTCGAGCAACTGGAGGCGGTGGGGCTCACGTCGATGCAGACCGGCATGGACAACGTGCGCAATGTGATGGGCTGTCCGGTGGCCGGGCTGAACCCGGACGAGATCCTGAACGCGACCCCCCTCGTCAAGGCGTTCACCGATCACGTCGTCGGCAATCGGGCGTTTACCAACCTGCCTCGGAAGTTCAACGTGGCCATCTCCGGATGCCCGGATAATTGCCTGCACATGGAGACCCAAGACCTGGCGCTGGTGCCGGCGGTCCGCGAAGACGGTGGCGCACGGCAGACCGGGTTCAATGTGCTGGTGGGCGGCAAACTGGGATCGGGCGGCTATCGTATTGCCGCTCCGCTGGACGTGTTCGTCCGGCCGGACGAGGTGGTGGAGGTCTGCGCGGGGATCGTGCTGCTCTATCGCGACCACGGGGACCGGGAACTGCGCACGCAGAACCGGCTGGCGTTTCTGCTCGATGCGTGGGGAGAAGAAAAATTTCGCGCGACGCTCGAAGCGCGTCTGGGACGCGCGCTGACTCCGGCGGGAACCGATGCGCGTAAATCCGCGAAAAGCGACCATGCGGGGATCTTCCGGCAGAAACAGGCCGGCTTGAACTACGTCGGCATGAAAGTGGCGGTCGGCCGGATCGCGGCCGAGGCGTTGCTCGGCGTGGCGGCGCTCGCCGAGCGCTACGGGACGGGAGAGATACGGATCAGCCCTGCGCAGGCGCTCATCGTTCCGAACGTGCCGGACAAGCGGATCGGCAGCCTGCTCGACGAGCCCCTGCTGGGGGAGTTGCCCTATAACGCGTCGGAAGTCTTCAAAGGACTGGTCAGTTGCGTCGGCAACGATTACTGCAACCTGGCCGTGATCGAGACCAAGTCTCGCGCGATGGAAGTCGCCCGGCAGATGGAGCGGACCCTACACGGCGTCAAGCCGATCACGATGAATTGGTCGGGGTGCCCGGCCGGCTGCGGGAACCATCTGGTGGCGGATATCGGGCTGTTGGGCAAGCGCGCCAAAGTGAACGGGGAAGTGGTGGACGCCGTGGACGTCTTCGTCGGGGGTCGTGCCGGGCCCGATCCCAGGCTCGCGGTAAAAATCATGGAAGACGTCCCCTGCGACAAGCTGGCGGCGGTGCTGGAAGGGCTCGTGCCCTACCATTCCCGCGACAAGCTGCACCGGGGAGGGAGAGGAAAGGCGGCGGTGAAACCGCAAGCACCAAAGGCGGCGCTGCTCACCCTTGCCTCGCAAACCGCGACGTGAAGAACGTGCGGGTGCGGGCCATGTGCCGCTCAATGTCGCGCTGCAGCTGGGCCGCCGCCGTTTTCCATCGAGGCGTGTGATAGCCCATACGACGGGCCAGAAACATGAATTCCTCGGAGTCCCAGGCCGGCAGGACGAGATCCCGCGCGTTGCCCCGCACGATTCGGAGGGCGTCAATCAGCCGCCGGAGAAACCGGTACGCGTGGCTCAGCCCCGTCGCCTCCGTCCGGGACAGGAGCCGGAGCCGGCGCAAGGCGTCCAGGGCGGCAAGCGTGGCGGGAGTCCGCAGTGTCGGATGGCCGGCCCCGTGCATGACCTGGAGATATTGAACCGCGTATTCGATGTCGATAATCCCGCCGGGGCTGAACTTCACATTGCTGGTCCCCGGCGTGACCAGCTCGCGGACCTGCTGGCGGCGCAACTCCAGCGCGCCGCGCAAATCCCACGGGACGCCGCTGTAGACGAACCGGTCCCGCAGACGCTCGATCTTGCCGCCCAGCGCCCGGCTCCCGGCCACCCAGCGCAGCTTGATCAGGGCCTGGCGTTCGAACGGCGCGGCCAGGCCGCCGGGGCTGTAGTAGCGCGCCAACTCGTCCCAGGAACTGGCCAGCAAGCCTGCCCGGCCGTGAGGCCGGAGCCGCGCGTCAAGGTGGAAGATGCCTTCCTCCTTGGCCTCGATGAACCGCATGATCTCCTGGCACAGATGCTCGAAGTATTCGCCGTTGCTCACCGGCTCCCGGCCGTCCGTTCGTCCGTCGCCGCCATAGGCGAAGAGGACTTCAATGTCCGACGCATAGCCCATTTCCCTGCCGCCGAACTTGCCGAGGCCGCAGACGGCGAACCCGCAGGGCTCGCCGTCAACCAGCCGTGGTGCGCCGAATCGTTCCACAAGATGGGCGTGACAGGCCCGCAGCGATTCGGCCAGGACGACTTCAGCCAGGTCCGTCAACGCCAGCGAGAAGGGCTCCAGGCGTGCGTGGGGATCGAGCAGGTGCCGCATATCGATACGGAACAACTCCCGGTCCTTCACGCCGTTCATGATCGCCTTCCGGCCCTCATGCGTGCCGGCCCCGGCCAGATTCCGGCGCAGAAGTCGCGACAGCCCGGCGCGGTCCGTACCCGGCGAGTCCTTCTTGAACTCCTGCAGGACGGGGAGAAGACTCTCGAGATGGATCCGCAGGAAGTCCTCCCAGAGAAAATCGCTGGTGCCGAACAGGCGCGCGAGAAGGTCCAGCGTCGTCCGTTCCTGGAGAAAAGCGGGGAGGCGGGTCCCGGGAGTCTGGTCGAGGATCTGATCCAGCATGCGATCGAAATGGGCCAGCGCCTTGGCCGGATCGGGAGCGGCGGACAGGCACTGCGTGAACTGTTTGATCAGGACGGCGGTGATCTTCAGGCCGGCCTGCGCGCGCGCCCCCATGATCTTAAGGCCGCGACGATCGGTGACCCCAAACCGGTCGTGCACGCGGTGTCCCGTGGTGCGGATCAGGGCCACGTGCATGGTGATGCCGCGCATGGCCAGGGCGTTGGAAAACGCGTAGAGGAACCCGGGTGTGTCGGGGGCCTGGATGTCCATCACCGTCCAGGCCGACGCGGGCCGGTTTTCGAACTTGATGGAGATTGCCGGCAAACGCGCGGGCGGCGCAGGCGAGGAAGACAAGAACTCCGTCAGCCTCCGATTCACGCGTGAGCGCGCCTCCTGATGCTGGTCCTGGGCCAGGAGCCCGACCAACCGCTCAAGCTCGGCGCGGAACTGGTCTTGCCGGGCCGGAGTGAACCGGTGTGCGGTGAGGGCGCGCACGCGGAAGACGTCCAGGATGCGGGGCCCTCCCGCGGCCGAACGCACGACCGGCCGCCGCCGTCCCCCGGGAAACGCCGGACGGGCCGGTTCAACAGGCTTTTCCGGTACGAACGTCGCAATCGAGCCGTCCTGGATGTCGAGCCCGAAGGCGGCCAGCAGCCCGGTGATGATCGCGAACTCGGAAAAATAATCCCGGCTCGCGATGACCACCTCATAACGCTCGTTCCCCAGTTCGGAGATGCGGACCCGCACGGCGGCGCCGTTGATTTCCTCGGCCATGCGGATGTGGCCGGCAATGTCCTCCGGCGAGTAGGCGGCGGCATATTCCGGAGGGATCGCGCCGCAGTACGCCCGGACGGTTTCCCGCGAGAGCTCGGGAAACCGGGAGAGAAGGACGTGCCGGAGGGCGCGGGGGGTCATGCCCGCTCACTATAGCCTATCCACGCCCTCGCGCCGCAAGTTCCGGTATAATGCGAATCCGCATGGCCGCCGCTCGCCCGCAAGACCTCCTGCTCTCGCCCCGCCTCACCGACACGGAGGTGGCCGCCATCCTCGTACCGTACGGCTTTCAGAATTGCCGGCGCGCCGATGCCAACCTCCAGGCGATGGCGGAGGATCCGGTGACTCGCCGGCATCTGGCCGGCCTGTTGGATGTTCTGCTGGAACATCTCGCCGCCTCGGCGGATCCGGACCAGGCGCTGGACTATTTTGAGCGGTTCGCCAAAGCCGGGGCCAGTACAGACGCGCTCCTCTCGCACCTGGAGGCGTCGCCCGCCACGATGCATGCGCTGGCGACCGTATTCGGTTCCAGTCCGTTCCTGTCCCAGATCCTCATCAGGAATCCCGAATACCTGCACTGGGCATTGAGCCCGGAGATCCTGGACCGTACGCGCAATCGGCGCGACCTGGAGGCGGAACTGGCCGCGACGCTCCGTCCGTTGCGGTCGCCGGAGCGACGGTTGGACGCCCTGCGCCGGCTCAAGCGGAGGGAGTTGCTGGCCATCGGCGTCCGTGACCTCCTACGAAAAGCCACGGTGGAAGAGACGACCGCGGCGCTGTCGGTGCTCGCCGCGGTCGTAATCGAGCACGCGTATGCCGTATGCCGGGACTCTCTCCGGCGGCGCCACGGCGAACCGAGAAGCGGCTTTGCCGTTCTGGCGCTCGGCAAGCTCGGCGGAGGAGAGCTGAATTTCAGCTCAGATGTCGACCTGATGTATATCTGCGGCACCGAGTCGGGCATGACCGCGGGAACGAAAACGGGCGGCAAGGCGTCGCGCATTCCGGCCGAGCGCTATTTTCTCCGGCTGGCCCAGGAACTCACCGCCGCGTTATCGGATGTGACCAACGAGGGGTACCTGTTCCGTGTCGACCTCCGCCTGCGCCCGGAGGGCAAAGCGGGAAGGATCGTCGAATCGCTGCAGCGCTGCCGCCGGTACTATCGGGGGACACGGGGCCAGGTCTGGGAGCGTCTGGCGTTGATCAAGGCCTGCGCGGTCGCGGGAGACAAGACCCTGGGCAGGCGATTCCTGGCGATGGTCCAGCCGTTCATCTACCAGACGTCGAGCCCGGCGGCGGTCTTCACCGATGTCGGACGGATCAAAGGGATGATCGACGAGAAAATGGCGCAACGCGGGCAGGCCGCGCGTAACGTCAAGCTCGGGACGGGCGGCATCCGGGAGATCGAGTTTCTGATACAGGCCTTGCAGGCGGTGTTCGGCCGGAAGATCCCGGCCATCCGGGAGCGCAACACGGTCCAGGCGCTGGGGAAGCTCCTTCGCGCGCGGCTGATTTCAGCGGAGGAACGCCGGTGCCTCACCGACGCGTACTGGTTCCTGCGGGACGTCGAGCACAAGCTGCAGATGGTGGAGGAGCAGCAGACGCATACCGTGCCGGCCGACCCGCTGGAAATCCGGAGGTGCGCCTTGCGGATGGGGTATCGTGACGGCGACGAGGCCGAGGCCCAAGAATTGTTCCTGGGTGACTACGCGCGCCACACCGCCCTGGTGCACGAAGTCTTTACGCGTGTGCTGGCCGGAACCTAGCCGGAACGACGCCGTAGTGACTAGATGCATTCGATTTCTTTGGACGTCACCCGCACGTAGTGGTCAGTGCATACTTTCTTTCCTTTGACGACGACTTCCCACCCCTTCAGATAGTCATCGTCGCCGGCGATTTTGACGGCGGCAAGTCCGACTCCCGTGAGCCCCAGCAAAAACCCGAAGGCCAACCCTACGGCAAACTGTTTCATGCTGTGCCCTCCGTGCTTGGTTTGTTCCGCGCCCCCGGGGATTCCGGTCGATCACGGCCTCAACAGCTCGAAATCCTTGACCTCCTTCTTCATGAAGTCCCGCAGCCGCTTGATGATCTTCTCCTCCAGTTGCCGGGCGCGCTCGCGAGAGATGCTGTATTTCCGGCCGATGTCGTCCAGCGTGAGGGGCGTCTCCGAGAGGATGCGGTTGCGGAGGATGTCGGCATAGCGGTCGTCGAGGGTGGCGGCGAACTCCGCCAGTTTTTTCCGAAACAGCTCCCGCAATTCGTGATGCGCCATGCTCTCGTCCGCCGGCACGGCCTGCGAGGGGAGCACGTCCAGCAGGGTTCCCTCCTGATCGGGCCCCAGCGGCGAGTCGAGGGAGAGGTCCCAACTGCCGAGACGCTGGCCCATCTCGATCACGTCGCGTTCGCGGACGTTCAGACGGTCCGCGAGCAGTTTCGTGTCCGGGGCGAACCCTTCGCGCTCCAGTTTGCGCTTTTCCTTGTTGAGGTTGTAGAAGAGCTTGCGCTGGTCCTGGGTGGTTCCGATCTTGACCATCCGGTACGTGTTGAGGAGGTACCGGAGGATATAGGCCCGCACCCACCAGGCGGCGTACGAGTGGAACCGGGAGCCTTTCGCGGGATCGAATTTCCGGATGGCCTGCATGAGCCCGACGTTGCCTTCCTGGATCAAATCCAGATAGTCGGCGCCTGAATGCAGGTATTCGGCCGCGATGGAGACGGCGACGCGCAGGTTGGAGAGGATCAGCCTGACCGCCGAGTCGCGGTTGCCGGTGGTCTGGAAGTCGTTGAACAGGTGCAGTTCCTCTTCCTTGGTCAGGAAGGGATAACGGCGGACTTCGGCCAGGTACCGCTGCAGCGGATCGTACGGGACCAACGCCTGGTCCGGCTGCCGGCCCGCAGGCTCCGGGATCGCGAAGGCGGACTCGTCCACCTCCTCCACGATGACGTCTTCGGCGTCTATTTCTTCGAGGACCTCGGGTTCCGAGACCCCGGGCGTCTCTTTTGACCGATCACCCATGATGCGTGCCATCCGGTTTAGTCCCCTATTATATCGGAATACCGGGGCGGGCACCAAAAACACTTAGGAACCTTGCAGAAGGCGTGATCCGTCATGTATAACCGCCGCGTGCCCATCCTGAACGCGCTGCGCAGCGGCCACTGGCCCTCTCTGCTGGCCGCGTGGCTCCACTTCGAAGTCAGCTTCATGGCATGGATGCTCGTCGGGGCGCTGGGCGTCTTTATCGCCGAAGACTTCAGCCTGACCGCCACCCAGAAGGGGTTCATGGTCGCCGTGCCCCTGCTCGGCGGATCGCTGTTTCGGGTGGCGACGGGGATCCTGTCCGACAGGGCCGGGCCGCGGCCCACGGGCGTTGTCAGCATGCTCGTGGTGGTGGTTCCGTTGGGCTGGGCATGGCTGGCCGCGGAGTCCTTCGCCCAGGTGATCGGCGTGGGTCTGCTGTTGGGGATCGCGGGCGCCAGTTTTGCCGTCTCGTTGCCCTTAGCCAGCCGGGCGTACCCGCTGGCGCACCAGGGGCTGGCGATGGGGGTGGCGGGATCCGGCAACAGCGGCGCGATCGTGAGCATCGCGTTGGCGCCGCTCCTTGCCGTGACGCTTGGGTGGCATGCCGTGTTCGGCGTCATGATCCCCGTCGTGCTCCTGACTGCGCTGGCGTACTGGATGTTGGCGCGCGATCACGAGCCTCAAGACGGCTCCGCGGACCATCGCCTGGACTTCATCCGTATCCTTCGCGAGTCCGATACCTACTGGTTCTGCGCGCTGTATTCCGTCACGTTCGGCGGCTTCGTGGGCCTCAGCAGCTATCTCAGCATCTTCTTCTTCGATCAGTACGGCCTGTCTCGCGTGGAAGCCGGTATGGCGGCGGCGGCCTGCGCGCTCGCCGGCAGCTTCTCACGACCGGTCGGCGGGTTCATCGCCGACCGTCTCGGCGGGCTTCGCGTGCTGTCCGTGCTCTACCCGCTGATCGCGATTTTCCTCGGTATGACGTCCCTACTGCCTGCTTTTCCCGTCACGCTGGCCGTGGTTTTTCTGGGGATGACCTGCCTGGGCATGGGAAACGGAGTCATTTTTCAGGTCGTGCCGCAGCGGTTCCGGCGTGAGATCGGCGCGATCTCGGGCCTGGTCGGAGCGGCCGGAGGAATGGGGGGCTTTCTCCTGCCCTCGGCCTTGGGCTTGTTCCGGGACCTTACCGGTACCTACGCGACCGGCTTCGTCATTTTCGCGGCGGTGTGCGTCCTGATCGTGCCGGCGATGACGCTGTTCTGGCGCCCGCGCCTCGGCCGCGCGTAACAGGAGCGCGGTTCTTCCTTTAATTTCAGCCGTAAAAAGAGTACACTATGGCCCATGAAATTTGATTCCATCGAAAGCGCGATTGCGGACGTCAAAAAGGGCCGCATGGTCATTCTCGTGGATGACGAAGACCGCGAGAACGAAGGCGACTTCGTCATGGCGGCCGAGCAGGTCACTCCCGAGGCCGTCAATTTCATGGCCACCCACGGGCGCGGTCTCATCTGCGTCGCCCTCACCCCCGAACGTGTCGAGGAACTCCAACTGCCGCCGATGGTCACCGAGAACACGGCCGCGTTCGGCACCGCCTTCACGGTTTCGATCGACGCGCGCCGCGGGATCACGACCGGCATCTCGGCCAAGGACCGAGCCATGACCATCCAGACCGCCATTGATCCCAAGACCAAGCCGTCCGACCTCGCCAAGCCCGGCCACATCTTTCCGCTCCGGGCCGACAAAGGCGGCGTCCTCAAACGCGCCGGCCAGACCGAGGGCTCGGTGGACTTGGCCCGTCTCGCGGGCCTGCGGCCGGCGGGAGTGCTCTGTGAGATCATGAACGAAGACGGGACCATGGCTCGGGTACCGCAGTTGCAGGAGATCGCCCAACGTCACCGCCTCAAGCTCGTCACGATCAAGGACCTGATCGAGTACCGCATGCAGCGGGAGACCTTCGTGCGCGAAATCGCACAGGCCAAGCTGCCAACGATCTTCGGCGAGTTCACCGCGCACGTCTTCGAGAACGAGCTCGACCACGGCGCCCACGTGGCCCTGGTCAAGGGATCCATCAAGCTGAACGATGAGGTGCTCGTCCGCGTCCACTCGGGCTGCCTCACGTCGGACGTCCTCGGATCGCTCCGTTGCGACTGCCGCGAGCAGCTCCATCGGGCGATGCAGATGATCGAGAAAGCCGGGCAGGGCGTGCTCCTGTACCTCAATCAGGAGGGGCGGGGCATCGGGCTGGTGAACAAGCTGCGGGCTTACAAACTCCAGGACGAGGGGAAGGACACCGTCGAGGCCAACCTCGCGCTGGGCTTTAAGCCGGACCTTCGCGACTACGGCATCGGCGCGCAGGTTCTAGTGGGGCTGGGACTGCACAAGATCCGGCTCATCACCAACAACCCCCGGAAGATCGTCGGCGTGGAAGGATATGGGCTGAAGGTGGTCGAGCGCGTGCCGATCGAAGTCCCGCCCCAGGCCACGAACATTCGCTATCTGCAGACGAAGAAGGCCAAGCTGGGTCATCTCCTGGACAAGGTTTAACGTGCCCACGGTGATCGAAGGCGCGGGCGCCGCCGCGGGATTGCGGTTCGCGATCATCCGCAGCCGGTTCAATGAGGATGTCACGAAACGGCTCCTGGAAGGCGCGCTGGACGCCTTACGGGTAAGCGGGGCGCGTGATGAGGCGATCGATGTGGTCGTCGTGCCGGGCGCGTTCGAGATCCCCCTGGTCGCCGCCGAGCTGGCGCGCTCCCGCCGCTATCATGCGCTGATCTGTCTCGGGGCGGTGATCCGCGGCGAGACACCCCATTTCGACTACATCAGCGCCGAAGTCAGTCGCGGGATTGCGCGGGCTTCATACGACTACGGGCTTCCGGTGATCTTCGGTGTGCTGACCACGGATACCGAGGAACAAGCAATCGCTCGGTCAGGCGGAACACGGGAAGGGGCGCGTCCCATGGGCAAAGAGCCTGTCTTGGCAGGCGAGGGGCGGGCGGGTGCAAAGGCGCCTGGGGCGGGCGGGTGCAATAGAGGAACAAACCGGGGTTACGAGGCGGCCGTGACGGCGATCGAAATGGCCAATCTCATGAGGCGCCTGGCAACGCTGCCGGGGCGGGCTCTGGCGGCGCGGCATGCCGTCCGCAAGAGGGCGCGATGAGCTTCCGCCGCAAGGGACGCGAGCTGGCCGTCCAGGTCCTGTATCAGTGGGACGTTCACCACGGCACGTCCGGATGGATGGACCACTTCTGGGAACAGAACAAAGCCCACCCGGAGATCCGGGCCTTTGCCGACCGGCTCGTTCACGGCGTGATCGAGCACGCGGAAGAACTGGATCGCGTGATCGCCCACAGCGCGGAGAACTGGTCCGTGTCCCGCATGGCCATCACCGACCGGACCGTCCTGCGCATGGCCGTGTACGAGCTGTTGTACATGCCGGACATCCCGGGCCGCGTCACGCTGAACGAAGCCATCGATATCGTCAAGCTGTTCGGCGACGAGCAGTCGGGCGCGTTCGTGAACGGAATCCTGGACCGCATCCTGCGCGAAGATCCCCGCCTGCAATCCAAGGACAAGGAGGCGATGCCGTCGGTGGCCCATGATTGACCGCTACTCCAGGCCCCACCTCCGGGCCATCTGGGAACCCGCGCGAAAATACGAGACCTGGCTGCAGGTGGAGCTCCTTGCCTGCGAGGCCCTGGCCAGGAAGGGGCTCGTGCCGGCTTCCGCCGTCCGGCAGATCCGGGCCAAGGCCCGCATCAATCCCGCCCGTATCGACGAACTGGAGCGGGTGGCCAAACACGACGTGATCGCCTTCATCGAGTCGATCTCCGAACAGGTCGGGCCGTCGGCCCGCTACCTGCACATGGGTCTCACGTCCTCCGATATTCTCGACACCTCGCTGGCGGTTCTCATGGTCGAGGCCGCGGACGCGATCCTGGACGACCTCGACCGATTGCTCGACGTGCTCAAGGCCCGCGCCTGGGAGCACCGGGATACGCTCATGATCGGGCGCTCGCACGGCATTCACGGCGAGCCGATCACGTTCGGCGCCAAGCTGGCCGTCTGGTACGACGAGACGCGGCGACACCGTGACCGGTTCCGGGACGCGCGCGGGACGATCGCCTGCGGCAAAATCTCCGGAGCCATGGGGACGTTCGCGCACCTGTCGCCCGACGTAGAGGCCTATGTCTGCCGGAAGCTGGGGCTCACGGCCGCCCCGGCCTCCAATCAGATCGTCCAGCGCGACCGCCACGCCGCGTACCTGACGGCGCTGGCCCTTCTGGCGAGCAGCATCGAGAAGTTCGCCACCGAGATCCGCCACCTCCAGCGGACGGAAGTATTGGAAGCCGAGGAGCCCTTTACGCCGGGACAGAAGGGGTCCTCCGCGATGCCGCACAAGCGGAACCCGATCGTGTCCGAAAACCTGTGCGGCCTGGCGCGGCTGGTCCGCGCGAACGGCCTGGCGGCGATGGAGAACGTCGCCCTCTGGCACGAGCGCGACATCAGCCATTCGTCGGTCGAGCGAGTGATCATCCCGGACAGCACGATCCTCATCGATTTCATGCTCGCCCGGTTCACCGACCTGATGGCGAAGCTGGTCGTCTATCCAGACCGGATGCGGCGGAACATCGAGCTGACCGGCGGGGTAATCTACTCCCAGCGCCTGATGCTGGAGCTGGTGCGGCGCGGCGCGCCGCGCGTGCAGGCGTATGAAGCCGTGCAGCGCTTGGCGATGGCGGCCTGGCAGGGGAGGACGCCGTTCCGCGACCTGGCCGAGAAGGACCCGTTCGTCGCCCGGCATCTGACGTCCGGCGCCGTCGGCGCCTGCTTCGATCCGAAAGCCTACACCCGGCACGTGCCGGCGATCTTCAAGCGGGTGTTCGGCGTGAGCGGCAAGCCTCAGGCGAAAAGAAAGCGGAAGCCGTCATGAAGGCGAAGGTTTCCATCACCCTGAAGCGCGGCATTCTCGACCCCCAGGGTCAGGCGGTCCTCCACGCGCTCGGCTCGCTCGGCTACGGCGGGGTGAAGGATGTGCGGATGGGCAAGCTGCTCGAGCTTGAGCTGGCCACGAACGACAAAGCCGGCGCCGAGGCCGAGGTAAAGGCCATGTGCGAGCGGCTTCTGGCCAATACGATCATCGAGGACTACCGGATCGAACTGGTGGACTGACTTGGCTGACGCGCCCTTCCGCATCGGCATCCTCGTCTTTCCCGGGTCCAATTGCGACCGCGACTGTCACCACGCGGCCGAGCGGATCATGGGCGCCAAGGCCGAGTTCATCTGGCACAAGGAATCCGCCCTGCCCCTGCTCGATGCCGTCATCATACCCGGCGGGTTTTCCTACGGCGACTATCTCCGCACCGGCGCGATCGCGCGGTTCTCGCCCGTCATGGCGGCGGTCACCCGTTTCGCCGAGGCGGGCGGGCTGGTCCTCGGCATCTGCAACGGCTTTCAGATTTTGCTGGAAGCCGGGCTTCTGCCGGGTGCGATGCTGAGGAACCGCTCGCTCTCCTTCATCTGCCGGGACGTGCATGTCCGAGTCGAGAATGCCGCGACCCCCTTTACCACCCGCTGCGCGCCCGGTCAGGTCCTCACGCTCCCCATCGCCCACGCCGAAGGGAACTACTACGCCGATCCGACGACGCTGGCCTCGCTGCAGGCCAAGAATCAGATCTCCTTCCGCTACTGCACATCCGGCGGCACAGTCACGCCGGAAGCCAATCCCAACGGCTCGCTCGACGGCATCGCCGGCATCACGAACGCCGCCGGCAACGTGCTCGGCCTCATGCCGCATCCCGAGCGCTCTGCCGAAGCGCTCCTCGGCAACGAAGACGGCCGGCTGATCCTGCTGTCGTTGCTCGACTCCATCAAGAGCGGACGATTTTCGCCCAAGCCGGTCATGACGTCGTAGATGACCGCCAAGGACCTCATTGCCCAGCATGGGTTGGCGGAGGGGGGAACGGGGTTTCATTTTTAACGGGAGGCCAGGACGACCATGAGCGAGCAGCAGGAAGGCGCTCCGGATAAATTCGTCGAGCTCAAGGATTTCATCATTGATCCCCCGTCGGTTCAGTTGCTGGACCTGGACTTCTGTCTGGAGAACCACGCCGTCGTCCTGGGGGTGGTTGACCCTCATGGGGCGAGCCAGATTGTAATCGGCCTGGTGGACGTGTCGGATCAGGCGCTGATCACGAGCCTCAGGGAGCGCCTGAAGCGCGCTGTCGCCCCCGTCCTCCTCAACGCGTATGAAATCAAAAAGGCGATCGCAATCGGGTATAACCTTCCCGTTGAAGACAAGGAGTCATTCCGGCTCTCGCTGAGGCCCCAGGAAGACCTGGCGTTCGATCCCGACACCGCCGTCACGCAGATCATTTCCGAGATCCTCGGGCAGGCGGTCCATCGGGGGGCCAGCGATCTCCACATCGAAACATACGAGGATGACGTGGATGTGCGTCTCCGCATCGACGGCGTCCTCCACCAGATCATCTCGCCGCTGAGCATGGCCAACATCAAGCAGGCCGTCTCACGCGTAAAGATCATTGCGGGCCTGAACATTGCCGAGCGTAGGGTGGCGCAGGACGGTCGGATCAACGCCGTGTATGAAGACGGGGACATGAAACGGAACATCGACTTTCGCGTCAGCGTCGTCCCCGGCCCGTTCGGCGAGGATGCGGTCATCCGGATCCTCGACAGCTCGAAGCCCCTGATCGGGCTGACGGACCTGGGCTTCACCGATGCGGAGCTGCTCAAGTTCGAGGAACTGATCGCCAACCCCGAAGGTATGCTGCTCGTAACAGGACCGTCCGGCAGCGGGAAGACCACGACACTCTATGCCGCAATCCAGCACGTCAATACGATTCACAACAAGATTCTGACCGTCGAAGATCCGATCGAATATTTTTTCCCGAAGACGAACCAGAAGCAGATCTCGGTCAAGATGGGTTTCGCCGCGTTCGCCAGGGCCTTCATGCGCCAGGATCCGGACACCATCCTCATCGGAGAGATCCGCGACGAGGAGACGGCGGACGTCGCCTTCCGCGCCGCCCAGACCGGCCATCTGGTGCTGAGTACGCTGCACGCAGGCGACGCGGTGGGCACCATCAGCCGACTGAGGACTCTGGGTATCGACTCGAATCTCCTTGCCGGTTCGCTCCTCGGGGCGGTGGCGCAGAGGCTAGTCCGGCGCCTGTGCGCCGAGTGCCGCTATGAGACCCCGCCGACCCCCGAGGAGCGGCTCCGGTTTTCCCTCTCGGGTCGCGATAGAAAATTTTTCAAGGCCAAAGGGTGTGCGCGGTGCACGGGGACGGGCTTCAAGGGGCGGATTGGAGTCTATGAGCTTTTCGTGTTGGAAGACGAGATCGTGGACCTGGTGGGGGAGGCTGCGCCGGTATACCAGATACGCAAGCGCGCCATCGAGAAAGGAATGAAAACCCTGCTTGAAAATGCCCTTGCCAAGGCGCGTGCCGGGCTGACCTCCCTCGATGAAATTCTCCGGGTGGTGCCGTACCGGATCATCGCCGCGGATCGCAAATGAGCATCACCATGGACCTGATCGCCCAGCACGGGTTGACGGAGGAGGAGTACGGGAAGATCGTCGCCGTGCTGGGGCGGGAGCCGAACCTCACCGAGCTCGGCATGTTCTCGGTGATGTGGAGCGAGCATTGCTCGTACAAGAGCTCGCGCGCCTTTCTCAAGAAGCTTCCGACGGAAGGGCCGCAGGTGGTCCAGGGCCCCGGCGAGAACGCCGGCGTCGTGGACATCGGGGACGGTCTCGTCGCAGTCTTCAAGATGGAGAGCCACAACCATCCCTCGTTCATCGAGCCCTACCAGGGCGCGGCGACCGGCGTGGGTGGCATCCTCCGCGACGTCTTCACGATGGGCGCGCGGCCGATCGCGCTCCTGGATTCCCTTCGTTTTGGCCCGCTGGATAACCCCAAGAACAGGTATCTCTTCAGCGGCGTGGTTTCCGGGATCGCCGGCTACGGCAATTGTACGGGGATACCAACGGTGGGCGGCGAGGTCTATTTCAACGAAATCTACAACCACAACCCGCTGGTGAACGTCTTTTGTCTCGGCATCGCCCGGAAGGACCGGATCTTCCGCGGGCACGCCGCCGGCGTCGGCAACCCGGTGCTTTACATCGGGTCCAAGACAGGCCGCGACGGCATCCACGGCGCGACGATGGCCTCGGACTCGTTCGATGAAGGATCGGAGTCCAAGCGGCCGACGGTGCAGGTCGGGGACCCCTTCACCGAAAAACTTCTTCTGGAGGCGTGCCTCGAGCTGATGGAGAAGGACCTGCTGGTCGGCATTCAGGACATGGGCGCGGCCGGGCTGACCAGTTCCTCCTGCGAGATGGCGTCACGGGCCGGCACCGGGATCGAGCTGGAGCTGGCCGACGTCCCGCGGCGCGAGCCGGGCATGACACCGTACGAGGTACTCCTTTCGGAATCCCAGGAGCGGATGCTGCTGGTCGCCAAGCCGGGGCGGGAAAGCGCGGTCCTCGACCTCTGCAAGAAGTGGGACGTGGACGCCGCCGTCATCGGCCGGGTCACGGGCGACGGCGTCTTCCGGGTCAAAGACAAGGGCGTCGTTGTGGCCGAAGTCCCCGCTCGCGCGCTGGCGGACGACGCCCCCAAGTACGAGCGGCCGGCGGCGGCGCCTCCGTACCAGGATCACCTGCAGTCCCTGCCGTTCGAGCTGATTCCGGAGCCCGCGGACTGCAACGCTGTCCTCGAGACGCTCCTGGCTTCTCCCACGATCGCCCATAAGGGATGGGTCTTCGAGCAGTACGACCACATGGTCCAGACCAACACGCTGCTCCGGCCCGGCTCGGACGCGGCGGTCCTGCGGATCAAGGGAACGGACAAGGCGCTGGCCGTGACGGCGGACTGCAACAGTCTCTACTGCCTGCTCAACCCGTACATCGGCGCGGGCATCGCCGTCGCCGAGGCCGCGCGCAATCTCGTCTGCTCCGGCGCCCGCCCGCTCGCTTTGACCGATTGCCTCAACTTCGGCAATCCGGAGCGCCCGGACGTCATGTGGCAGTTCATCCTCGCCGTCGAGGGGATTGCCGACGCCTGCAAGGCCCTGCAGATTCCCGTGGTCAGCGGGAACGTGAGCTTCTACAATGAGACCCGTGGGCTTTCCATCTACCCGACGCCGGTCATCGGCATGGTCGGGCTGATCGAGAAAGCAGACCGTGCCGTTTCGCAGGGGTTCAAGGCCGAGGGCGACGCGGTGGTGCTGCTGGGAGAGACCGGCGAGGACCTCGGCGGGACCGAATATCTGCGCGCCGTGCACCATCGGGAGCAGGGGACGCCCCCCGTGCTGAATCTCGACCGGGAGATCGCGTTGCAGACCGTGACGCTCAAGGCGATCGAGCAGGGTCTGGTCCGGTCCGCGCACGATTGCTCGGAGGGAGGATTGGCGGTCGCGCTCGCCGAATGCTGCCTGTCCGCGCCGACCGGCCCCCTGGGAGCCGAAGTCACGCTTGATGCCAAGGGCCTCCGCAGGGACAGCCTCCTGTTCGGCGAGTCCCAGTCCCGTGTTATCCTTTCGGTGAAATCAGGAGACCTCCAAGTTCTCAAAGGCTTAGCTGAACAAGCTCAAGTATCGTTTTCAGTTCTTGGGTATGTCGGCGGCCCGAAGCTGACCGTCTCCATCCGAGACGAGAGGGGCCGGGCAACCATTTGGATTGAGCGTCCGTGCCGTGATCTTGATATAATCTGGCGGGGTGCGCTCCGGTCGGCTCTGACATCCCCTCGGGAGGCGGAAGGACGCCAGGCATGAACGAGGTCAGCGCTCTCATCACCCCCGACAAGTTCCATGACGAGTGCGCCGTCTTCGGCGTGTACGGACACAAGGAGGCGGCTAACCTCACCTATCTCGGCCTGTACGCCCTCCAGCATCGCGGCCAGGAAAGCTCCGGCATCGTCTCCAATGACGGCGCCCAGTTCCACGTGGAGAAGGCCATGGGGCTGGTGGCCGACGTCTTTACCAAGGACCGGCTGAAACGCCTGGCCGGTCGGTCGGCGATCGGCCACAACCGGTATTCCACCGCCGGATCGAGCGACCTCAAGAACGCCCAGCCGCTGGTCGTCAACTTCGCGTTCGGCAACCTGGCCCTGGCTCACAACGGCAACCTGATCAACGCCCAGATGCTCCGCAACGAACTGGAGGCGTACGGCGCCATCTTCCAGTCCACGACCGACAGCGAAGTGATCGTGCACCTGATCGCGCAGTCCCGTCAGAGCCTCCTGATGGACCGGATTTTTGACGCGCTCAACCAGGTGCGCGGGGCGTTCTCGATCACGCTCATGACGGATACCGGTCTGGTGGCGGCGCGCGATCCCTGGGGCTTCCGGCCGCTGTGCCTGGGCCGGGTCAAGGACGCCTGGGTCGTCGCATCAGAGACCTGCGCGTTCGATCTCATCGGCGCGGAGATGGTCCGCGACATCGAACCGGGCGAGCTGATTTACGTGGACGCAAAGGGGCTGCAGTCCTTCCATCCCTTCCCCAAAGTCAAACCGGCCATGTGCATCTTCGAGCATATTTACTTCGCCCGCCCGGACAGCAAGATCTACGGCAGCAACGTTTATTCCGCACGGCGGGCGCTCGGCCGCCAACTCGCCAAGGAATCCCTCGTGCCGGCCGATCTCGTCATCGCGGTGCCGGACTCGGGTGTGCCCGCCGCGCTCGGCTTCGCCGAGAGCGCCGGCATCCCCTTCGAGCAGGGCCTGATCCGCAACCACTACGTGGGCCGCACCTTCATCGAGCCCGAGCAGCGTATCCGCCACTTCGGCGTCAAGGTCAAGCTGAACGCCGTGCCGGAAGTCCTGGCCGGCAAGCGGGTGGTCGTGGTGGACGATTCCATCGTGCGGGGGACGACGAGCCGGAAGATCGTCAAGATGCTCCGCCACGCCGGCGCGAAGGAAGTGCACATGCGCATCTCCTCGCCGCCGGTCCTCTCGCCCTGCTTCTACGGGATCGACACGCCGACCAAAAAGGAGCTGATCGGCGCGACGCACACGATCGAGGAGATCCGCAAGTACATCACCGCCGATTCGCTCGCCTACCTGAGCCTGGAGGGACTCCTGAATGCCGCGCCCGGCGACGGCGAGCGCTACTGCAACGCCTGCTTCACTGAAAACTACCCGATCCCCTTCACCAAAGCCGAGGAGATGCAGTTGGGTCTCTTTGACAATCCGTGAGGGCGCCGGCTCTACGGATCAGCCGCCGCTTCGTCGTTTCCCTCGCCCTCTTCCAACTGCTGTGCGTCTACGCCTGGATCATCGAGCCGAACTGGATCGACGTCACCCGCCACGAGAGCTGGTTCACGACCCTGCCGGAGGAGTTCAACGGTCTGGTCGTGGCGCACCTGTCGGATCTGCACATGCGCGGGTACGGCCCGCGCGAGCGGCGCGTGCTCGAGCTGCTGGCCGAGGCCAGGCCGGACGTGATCGCCGTGACGGGCGACTTCACGCTGGAGGGGAGCGATCAGGCGGCGATCCGCCGCTTTCTCGAGGCCCTCAGCAGACAGAAACCCGCCTTCGGGATCTGGGCGGTGCTCGGCAACCACGACCACTGGCACCCGCCGGCGTCCACCGACGGGGCGGTCCGCAAGCTGTTCGCCGACGCGGGCATCGCGTTGCTGGTCAACGAGTGGGGGCGGATCGGGAAAAAGCTGGATACCCTGACGCTGGTCGGCGTGGACGACCCATTTTCCGGGCTCGACAATCTCGGCGAATCGCTGCGCGGCACGCAGCGGACGCCGTTCGCGATCCTGCTGGCGCATGCGCCGCAAATCTTCGTGAAGGCCGACCTCACCAAGTTCGATCTGGTGCTGGCGGGGCATACGCACGGGGGCCAGGTCCGCCTGCCGGGCCTCGGCGCGCTGTGGCTGCCGGCCGGCAGCGAGGGCTACGACTCGGGCTGGTTCTACGGGCAATATGCCCGGATGCACGTGACGCGGGGCGTGGGGACGAGCATCCTGCCGGTCCGCTTTCTCTGCCGTCCGGAGATCGCCCTGATCACCCTGAAGCTCCGCGGGCCGGCCGGGTAGGGCGTCGTGCAGGAAAGCCCCCAGCGCGAGATCCGCCGCCTGATGTTTTTCTTCGGGCTGGTGTACTTTGCCCAGGGGCTCGGGCAGTCCGGCGGCCTCATCAACCAGCCCCTGACGAACTACTTGAAGACGCTCGGGCTGAACACCGATCAGGCGACGCAGCTTCTGGCGGTGCTGACCGTGCCCTGGATCATCAAGCCCCTCTACGGCCTCATCAGCGACTTTTTCCCCCTCTTCGGCTACCGCCGGAAAAGCTACCTGTTCCTCATGAACGGCCTGGCCACGGCGGGATTCCTCTGGCTCACCGGGCTGACCGCGACGGACATGATTGTCGTCGCGCTGGTGCTCACCGCGCTCGGCATCGCCGCCTCGGACGTGCTCGTGGACGCCATCATGGTCGAGAAGGGGCAGCACACCGGACAGATCAAGCGGTTCCAGAGCCAGCAATGGCTGTGGTTCAATGTCGCGGCCATCACGGTGGGACTCCTGGGAGGCTGGCTGAGCGACGTGCTCACGCCCGCCACGGCGCTCCATACGGCCGCGCTGATCACGGCCTGCGCGCCGGTCGGGGTGCTGATCGCGACGGCCTTCCTGGTGCGCGAGGAAAAGACGGCGCTGCACCCGGCGCTGCTGCAGTCCAGCACGGCGAGCCTCCTGTCCGCGCTGAAATCCAGGACGCTGTGGATCGTGGCGGGCTTTCTGGCCTTCTGGAACTTCAGCCCCAGCTTCGGCACGCCCATGTACTACCACATGGTCGACCGTCTGCACTTCGACCAGGCCTTTATCGGCCAACTCGGGTCCGTGACGTCGGTGGGGTCCGTGCTCGGCGCCTATATCTACCAGCGCTATCTGGCCGCGCGGTTCTCGGCCACGACCCTCATCTATTTGAGCATCCTGCTGGGCACGCTGAGCACGGCGGCCTATGTGCTGCTGGCGGACCGCCAGAGCGCCGTCATTCTGTCCTTCGCGACCGGCCTCGTCGGCATGGTGCCGTTCCTGACGATGCTCAGCCTGGCAGCGGCCGCCTGTCCTCCGCACGCCGAAGGCTTCACGTTCGCCGCCCTCATGTCGGTCTTCAACGCCACGTCGCAAGCCTCGGCGATCTTCGGCGCGCATCTCTATGAGAACGTGCTGAATCAACAACTCGGCCCGCTGATCTGGGTGTCGGCCGCGTTCACGTGTGCGGCGTTCGCGCTGGTGCCGTTTTTGCCGAAGCTGGACGGACCGCCCCCGGAGGGGAGCGCGACGCCCGGGGGAAGCTAGCAGGCGGGCTACTTCTCGTCGAGATGGAAGTCCGGATACAGCTTCGTGGCGCAGGCGGGGCAGATGCCGTGGGTGAATTCCGCTCCTGTGTGGTCGCGGATGTAGGTCTCGATCTGGTTCCAGTACCCCTTGTCGTCGCGGATCTGCTTGCAGGAGAAGCAGATCGGCAGCAGGCCTTTGAGGGTCTTGATGTTCGCCAAGGCGTCCTGCAGTTCACAGATGAGGTGCTCGCGCTCCTCTTCCGCCTGCTTCAGCTCGGCGATGTAGTCTATCAATCCCGTTTTCTGCCGGCGCTCCTTCCGGACCATCTCGGCGAACACCCCGTAGAAGGCGGCCATGATCAGCAGGATCGGAATCCGCAGGAGATGACTCTCGGATACCGAACTGGTCTGCTTGAGCTCGAAAAACAAGAGCCCCCCGTAGGCCAGGCAGAGGACGGTCGAGAGCCCGATCAGTTGTTTCAACGAGGTGGTGAAGGCGGCGAGCAGGACGATGAGAAAATAGGTGATGTAGAGATCGGAGCTCGCGTTGCCGGACAGATAGATGATGCCGGTGGTGAGGGCCGTGTCGCACACAACCAGGGCGGCGGTGAACCGCCTGTGCTCCAGCACGCGGGCGGGGAGCACCATCAGGCCGGTGATCACGAGCAGCAGCACGGCGATGAGGGCCTGGCGCGCGTCGAGCGGGAGAGCCGTGTCCCGGCTGAATAGCAACTGATAGGAGAGCACGATCGTCACAAGGGTTTGCAGGAGGACGAACCGAAAACGGGTGATGGTCCGGGACGCGCCGGCTTTCGGCGGCTCCGCAAAAATGTTTTCGACGAGAGCGTCGGCTTCTGACATCGCGTGGGCCATAAGGTAGAGGGGCGCGTTCAGCGTTTCGTCAAGATCAAACTCACCTGGATCGCCAGTGCGATTCGTTCGAGGTCTGGGGGCTTGCCGATGATATCGATGGAGCCGAGGTCCAACGCCTCTTTCAGCAAGGCCGTGTCCTGGCTGCCGGTCAACATCATGACCCCGCCCGTGTACTTCTTCGCCCGCAGCCTGCGGAGCACCTCGACTCCGTTCATGCCCGGCATAAGAATGTCCAGGACAATGAGCTGCGGCCGTTCCCTTTCCGCTAGGGCCAGGGCTGTCGGGCCGTCCTGGGCCGCATGGACGTGAAAGCCCTTGGATGACAGAAATTTCATGAGCATGTCGCAGATCGGCTGCTCGTCATCCACCACCAAGATGGTGTCGCCGTTCATCTTTGCCGGAGGCAGCGAGCTTATCTCGGACGGAGCATGAGGTTGCACCGCCCGCGTCACGGCGCTCATCAGGACTTCCGGCGAAAGCCCCTTGATGAGGAAATCCGTCACCCCCAGTTCCTGAGCCTGCCGCTCCAGCTTGTCGGACGCCGCGCCGGTGAGGATCATGACGGCCGCCGTGGGATCGTTCTCACGTATGCGCGTGAGCGCCTCGATCCCGTTCATGTCAGGCAGGTGGAGGTCCAAAAGCGTAAAGTGCGGCCGCCGTTCTTTGTGGAGCGCTATGCCATCGCGGCCGCTGTAGGCCGTAAAGACCTCATGGCCGTGCCGCCGCAGCATCTCCTGCAACAGGTCGCACAGCAGGCGTTCGTCATCGATCACTAAGATCGTCGCCATCGCGTTTCCTTACGGCGTCGCGAGGAGGCATCCCAACTGGACGGCGAGTTCCACCCTCTCCAGATCCACGGGTTTGCCCATGACGTCCACGGCGCCCAGGTCCAATACACCTTGCAATAGATTTTCCTCCTGGCTGCCGGTCAGCCCGAGGACGCCCCCCTCGTATTTTCTCGCCCTGAGCTCGCGCAACAGTTCCAGCCCGTTCATTCCCGGCATGTACATGTCCAGGATGACGAACCGCGGCATGGCTTCCTCGGCCATCGTCAGGGCGGTCGGCCCGTCCGGCGCCACGCGGACCCGATAGCCACGACGGGTCAGGAACTGTGACAGCATGCTGCGAATCTGCGGCTCGTCGTCCACGACCAGAATGGACGTGGCCTGCGGACCGTCCCGGGGCGCGTCCGCCGCCAGGACGTCCGGCGGCGCCTCCGTCATCTTGACCGGCCGCTGCATGGCTCGGTCCACGGCCTTGACCAGGGTCTCCAGCGGGAGCGCCTTTCGCAGAAAATCGGTCACGCCCAGTCCGCGGGCCCGAATTTCCAGCGCATCCGTGCCGCCTCCGGTCAACACGATCACGGGCGCATCGGGGTTGATCTTGCGAATCTCCTGGAGCACCTCGATGCCGTCCATCCCGGGCATGCACAAATCCAGCATGGTGAAGCGGGGCTTCCGTTGCCGGAAGAGCTCGAGGCCCTCACGGCCGCTGGTCGCCGTGAACACCTCGTGGCCATGCGCCGAGAAAGCCGCCCGTAACAGATCGCAGATCATTCGCTCGTCATCTATCACCAGTAGCGTTGCCATCATCCTCTCCTTTCACGTGAGAGCAAATTAACCCAGATCCTGAGACGCATCCAGAACTTCCCGCACCTTGCGCAACAAGCCGTGCGTGGTGAAGGGCTTCTGAAGGAACGCCATGTTTTGGTTCAATACGCCATGGCGAATGACAGTATCGTCGGTGTAGCCGGACATAAAGAGCGCCTTCATGTCCGGGCGGGTCGCGGCCAACCGTTGGGCCACCTCCTGTCCGCTTATCCCCGGCATCACCACATCAGTCAGCATGAGATGAATCGGCCCTTGGTGCTGACCGCAGATTTGAATAGCCTTTTCCCTGTCGGACGCCTCCAGCACGTGATATCCGCCGTGCCGCAGGATCGAGAGCGCCAGTTTCCGGAGGGGTTCATCGTCTTCAATCAGCAGGATGGTTTCCAAGCCCTTCAGCGACGCCGCGCGCACGGTACCCGGTAGCACGGCGTCCGGTTGCTCCTCCACCCGCGGCAGGTACACCTTGAACGTCGTGCCTTTCCCCACCTCGCTGTACACCCAGATGGACCCGCCGCTCTGCTTGACGATCCCGTACACCGTCGCCAGGCCGAGCCCCGTGCCTTTCCCTTTTTCCTTGGTCGTGAAGAACGGCTCGAAGACGCGCTTCTGCGTCTCCGCGTCCATACCGCATCCGGTGTCGCTGACCGCGAGCATCACATGCCGGCCGGGCTTGGCGCCGACGTGCATTCGGACATAGGTGTCATCCAGCTCGACGTCCGCAGTCTCGATAGTGAGCTTCCCACCCTGCGGCATCGCATCACGCGCGTTGACGGCCAGGTTCATGATCACCTGCTCGACCTGGCCCGGATCGGCTTTCACGCGACCCAACTCCGGCAAGAGAGTTGCCACAAGGTCTATGTCCTCGCCGATCATGCGCGTGAGCATCTTGTCGATGTTGGTCACAACGGCGTTCAGATCCAAGACTCTGGGTTCGAGCACTTGCTTGCGGCTGAAGGCCAGGAGCTGGCGGGTCAGAGCAGCGGCCCGTTCGCCGGCCTCTTTGACCTGTTCAAGATTGGGCCGTAGAGGATCGTCGGCCTTGAGGCCTTGTAATGTCAGTTCGCTGTAGCCATTGATGACCGTGAGGAGATTGTTGAAGTCATGGGCGATGCCGCCGGTGAGCTGCCCGATGGCTTCCATCTTTTGGGCCTGGCGAAACTGCTCTTCGAGCTGCTTAAGTTCGGTGATGTCGGCGCATGTCCCCACCCATTCGCGGACGCTCCCGCCGTCCTCCAGGACCGGCACGCCTCGCACGACGAAATCACGATAGACCCCATCGTGCCGCCGGATGCGGTACTCACCCTCGTAGAACGTCTCAGTCTCGACCGCGTGTCTCCAAGCCTTGAGCGTCCGCTCGACGTCATCGGGGTGCAGGGTTTTGGCCCAGCCCGAGCCCCGTATCTCCTCAAAGTTCTGGCCGGTGTACTCCTGCCAACTCGGCAGCGGCTCGCTGACCTGACCCCGGCGATCCATGTGCCAGACGATCTGCGCGGTCGCAAAGACCAGGGAACGGTAACGCGCCTCGCTCTGTTGCACGGCCTTGGTACGCTCATCGACCCGTTCCTCCAAGTTTCTGGCGTAATCTTCCACCGCACGCTGCGACTCTTCGAGTTGTTTGTTTGTCCGGGACAGGTCCTCGAACGTGGAGAACAGGAGTTCGATGATCTGCTGCTTGTCTGGAGAAACGATGATCTCTCGCCGGCCCACCCGAATGGAGACTTCCATCTCCATGGAGGCAGTCTTGCGATGTTCCAAATGCACGAAGATGCGGTGAATCCGCTCCAGAAAAATGTCGTCCTCGAACGGCTTCGTGATGAAGTTGTCGGCGCCCCGCTCCAGGCCCTTGATGATGTCCAGCGGCGACTTGCGGTCGGTCAGTAACACGAAGGGGATGCGCTTGGTCGTTTCGTTGGACTTGATCGCTCGGCAGAAAGTGTACCCGTCCATCTCCGGCATCATCACGTCAGAGATGATGAGGTCCGGCGGTTTTTCGTTGACGCGCCGGAGCCCCTCGCGGCCGTCCGACACCACCTCGACCATATAGCTCGCATCTTCAAGGATGAGGCGAACGCGCTCCGCCTGGGTCGGACTGTCCTCCGCGATCAGGATTCTACGCTGCATCGCCGCTGCCTCCTCTATCACGCGGTCGCCAGGTTGCGGATCATCTCCGCAATCCGCTCCGGCGAGAGCACGTGCTGAACCGCTCCAAGGCGGATGGCCTCCGCCGGCATCCCGAAGATCACGCTGGTCTCCTCGTCCTGGGCGATGGTCACCCCGCCGGCTTGACGGAGTTGGAGGAGCCCAGCCGCGCCGTCCCGGCCCATCCCGGTGAGCAGCACGCCGATCGCCGCGCCACCGTAAGACTGCGCGACCGACTGGAACAGGTAGGACGCCGAAGGGCAGAATCCGTCCTCTGCGGGTTCTTTGGCTAGGCGAATGCGCCCCTCCGTTGAAATCCCCATCTGAGCATCCGGCGGCGCAAAGTACACGGCGCCGGAACGAACCGTCTCCCCCGTCTCGGCCACTTTCACCCGGAGGCACGTGGTCTGGCTCAGCCACTCAACGAGCCCCGGGGTGAAGCCGGTGGCGATGTGTTGCACGATGAGGACGGGAGCGGCAAGGTCGCCGGGCAGCTTGGCGAGGAGCCCGGCAAGCACCTGCGGCCCGCCGGTGGAGGCGCCGATCGCGATGAGCCGGATTTTCCGGCTCGGCCGAACGGGAAGTGGGGAGGGCGGCGCCGGGCGTTCCCGTTTCCGCCAGCGCCGCACCACCTTGACCTCCGCCATGAGCTTGACCGTCTCGACCAGCCGCCGAGTGCTCTCCGGCTGGTCCGGATGATCCGGCCCTCCGGGCTTCTCCATCACTACCAAGGCGCCGGCCTGCAGGGCCTCAAACGCCGTGAATGTCTCGTCCCGACTGGAGCTGGCGCTCACGATCACAATGGGGGTGGGGACCTGTTCCATGATCCGGCTGGTCGCTTCGTACCCGTTCATTCGCGGCATGTGGACATCCATCACGATCACGTCGGGCTTGAGTCGTTCGGCCTGTTCGATGGCGTCAAGGCCGTCTCGTGCCGTGCCCGCGACTTCAAGCGCGGGGTCTTCTTCCAACAGCGCGACGAGGTACTCGCGGGTCACAGCCGAGTCTTCCACCACCAGGACGCGGATCATGTCTCCTCCTCAGGTTGTGCGGTCATATCAGCCGCCGAATGATCTCCAGCAGGTTCGATTGGTCGAAGCTCGATTTGATGATGTAGGCGTTCGCGCCGACCTCGATGCCCCGTTCCTTGTCTTCCCGGGCTTCCAACGCCGTCACCAGGACCACGGGGAGATCGGCCAGCTTCCGATCAGCCCGAATCCGGGCCGTCAGCTCAAAGCCGTCCATGCGGGGCATGTCCACATCCGACACCACCAGGTCGAATGCTTCGCTCTTGAGGAGCGTCCAGGCGTCCACTCCATCCACTGCGACCCGCACCCGGTACCCTGACGCTTCCAGAAGATTCTGTTCCATCGTCCTGGTCGTGATGGAGTCGTCCACGACGAGGATCGCCGGCTGACGCACCGCTTGTGCCGGCTCGGTCGGCACGGCGCCGACGGACGGCTGGCGCGGACTTGTCCGGAGCGACGCGATCAGATCCGTTGAGCGAAGGATCAGGACCGCCTGCCCGGTTCCCAAGAGCCCCGCGGCCGCCACGTTCCTGACCCGGATGAGCGGCGGCCTCAGATCCTTGACCAGCGCTTCCTGGTCTCCCAGGATCTCGTCGAGCAGAAGGCCCACCCGCTCCTCGCCGGACCGGATCACACCGCATATTTGCTTGCCGCCGGGTTGAGAATGGTCGTTCGCGTTCGGCAGCCCCAACAGCCCGCTCAACCGAGCCACGGGCAAGGGGCGCCCACCCCACCGTATGACGTCCCGGCCTTCGATCCGTTCCACCTCCTCCGGCGCGATGCGGATGACTTGCATGACCGCCGAGAGGGGAAGCAAAAAGAGTTGCCCGCCCGAGCGGACCAACAAGCCAAAGAAGGTGGTGATCGAGGCGGGGAGTGTCATCCGCACCGCCGTCCCTTGGCCTGGTCGAGTGTGAAGAGAAACCCGTCCGCCCAGACGCTCCACCCGTTCCTTCACAATGGCCATGCCCAGACCATGACCCGAGACATCCGTGATGAGCGGGCTCGTGCTGAATCCCGAACGATAGATCAAGTCACGCGCTTGATCGTCCGTCAGGGCTTCCGCCGCCTCAGTGGTCAGAAGGCGAGTCCGGATCGCCGCCGCCCGCACGTCCGCCGGGTCAATCCCGCGCCCATCATCTTCCACACAGACCTCTATGTGCCCGCTCTCCGGCGAGGTAACGGTCACGGCCATCCGCCCTCGCGGCGGTTTACCCGCCTGAATGCGGGCCGCCGCCGGCTCAATCCCGTGGTCAATCGCATTGCGCACCAGGTGGATGAGGGGATCCTTGATCGCCTCCAGCACTTTCCGGTCCACTTTCAGATCACCCCCCTGCGCCACCCAGTCCACTTCTTTGCCCTGGTCTTTTCCGAGATTGCGGACCATCCCCTGGAAGACATCCAACACACTTGACGCCGGCGTCATCCTCAGTTGCCGGAGCTCATCCAGGACGCCGTCTACCGTTCCCGCGACCGTCCGTTGATCGCGGACGAGATGCCCGACAAGTTCCCGGGCCCGCACTGCCAACGCCCGAAAGGTCTTCTGCGAATCAAGGGGGGCCGCATGGTGGCCGGTCAACGCCCCGAACAGCGCCTTGGCCTCATGGACGCGTTCCTCGGCCGCGAGCTTGGGACCCAGCAGCTCTTCAGCTTGAAACAGCAGCGCATCCAACCTGGTGATGTCCATCCGAACGGTGTCGGGCAGGGGAGGGCCGACCGTCACCGGCTGTGCCTGCCCCTCGGCGCGCGGAATAGGAACCGAACGGGATGCCTCTGCCTCAACAAGCGGTGTGCCTGCCGTCCGCTCCAGGCGACCGACCAACTCGGTCATTCTTGCGGAGTCCGTGCCGCCGGCCAGCAGACAAGCGGCGCCGTCGTTGACCTCCTGGAGGAGATCCAGGATGGGACGGCTGAGCGCGAGGTGGCCTCGTGTGATTTTGCTCAAGAGGGATTCCCAGGCCTGGCAGAGTGTCTCCACATCCATCATGCTGACGGAACGGGCCGCTCCCTTCAGCGTATGCACTTCCCGGAATGTCGCTTCGACCGCGTCGCGGGCCTGTTCAGGGGGCAGGCCCCGGTCCAGCGCGAGCAGATTGGCGGTGATGGCCTGGAGGTGCTCCTGGGCCTCCACCTGAAAGGTCGCCAGCAAGCGCGCCTTGATTTCGTCCTTCCGGTTAGCCATCCTTCAACCTTCAGCCGTCAGCGTCCGGTCCCTGTCTGCGCGCCTGCCGCCGAGCGCTGAAGGCCGCCCATTTCCTGACGCTACAATGATCTGCGTCAGTCGCTTGGCCAGCTCGTTCAGATCCCGCGCCGCCTGCTCCGCCTGCCGCGTCGAGGCCATGTTCTGCGAAGAGGCCTGCTGGATGTTCTGCATCGCCGATGCGATCTGATCCATCCCCACGACCTGCTGCTGAGCGGAGACCACGATCTGCTGGGCAGCCTGGGCGGATTCGTTCAGACTTTCCGCCAGGAGCCGGATGGCTTCCCCTGCCTGTGACGCCACTCCGGCTCCGGCCTCCGACACCTTGATGCCCTGCTCGGCCGCCATCACCGCCGCCTGCGTCGCCTGCTGGATCTCGTTCAAAATCCCCCGCACCTGCGCCGTCGCCTGCTTGGATTGCTCGGCCAGCGCCTTTACTTCGGAGGCCACCACCGCGAACCCTTTCCCCGCGTCCCCGGCCTTGGCCGCCTCGATGGCCGCGTTCACGGCCAGGAGATTCGACTGCTCGGCCAGATCGTTGACCGTGGCGGTGATTTCTCCGATCGCCTGCCCCCGCTCGCTCAACGCCAGGATCTGCCGGGCGAGCCCTTCCATTTTCGCCTTGGCGTCCTGGATCCCTCTGATGCTGTCCTCCACCGCGCGGCGCCCGTTTTGGGAAACCTGCGCGCTCTTCTGCGAGGCCTCCGCCACGGCCCGTGCCTTCTGCGTGGACACCTGCGCGGTCTGCCGCACCTCGTCCACGGTCGAGGACGTCTCCTGGACCGCCGTGGCCTCTTCCGCGGTCCCCGACGCCTGCTGGGTGGTCACCGCCACGATTTCGGAGGAGGCCGAAGCAAGGACGGTGA
>Ga0209399_10000041_pt1 | contig 71200 bp, 85 predicted proteins | sample OV2TP3_FD_184130 | JGI IMG/M metagenome (GOLD analysis project Ga0209399, IMG submission 184130) | Hot spring microbial communities from Beatty, Nevada to study Microbial Dark Matter (Phase II) - OV2 TP3 (SPAdes) (version 3) | ecosystem: Environmental > Aquatic > Thermal springs > Hot (42-90C) ... | reverse complement strand
GCGATGTTCAGGAAGATTCAGCATATCCATTTCGTCGGCATCGGTGGCTCGGGCATGAGCGGCATCGCGGAGGTGCTCTTGACCCTCGGTTATCACGTCACCGGATCGGATCTGCATGAATCCGAGACCGTCCGGCGGATCCGCGCGCTCGGCGGCACCGTGTTCATCGGGCATGACGCTGCGAACGTCGGCGCCGCCCAGGTGGTGGTGATCTCTTCGGCGGTTTCGCCGACGAACCCCGAGGTCCTGGCCGCCAAGGCCAAGGTTGTCCCGGTCATCCCGCGCGCCGAGATGCTGGCCGAGCTGATGCGGCTCAAATACGGCGTGGCCATCGCCGGCGCGCACGGCAAGACCACCACGACCTCGCTCATCGCGAACGTGCTGGCGGAAGGCGGGCTTGATCCCACGATCGTGATCGGGGGCAAGGTCAACGCGCTGGGCAGCCACGCGCGGCTCGGCCGCGGGGACCTGCTGGTCGCCGAGGCGGACGAGAGCGACGGCTCGTTCATGAAGCTCTCGCCGGCCGTCGTGGTCGTGACCAACGTGGATCAGGAGCACCTGGACTACTACCGGACCATGGAGCGCCTCTGCGAGGCCTTTCTGGAATTCATCAACAAGATTCCCTTTTACGGCCTGGCGGTCCTCTGCGCCGACGATCCGCGCCTCTGCGCGCTCCTGCCCCGCGTGACCAAGCGGTACCAGACCTACGGGTTGACGGCGGCGGCCGATCTGGTCGGCTCCGACATCGAGCTTCACGTCGGCGTCACGGAATTCTCGGCGCGCCTGCGCGGGGAGCCGGTGGGCCGGTTCCGCGTGGCGATGCCCGGCGTCCATAACGTGTGCAACGCGCTGGCGGCGATCGCCGCCGGCCTGGAGCTGGGCGTGTCCATTCCGCACATCCGGCAGGCGTTGGAGGGATTCAAAGGCGTCGAGCGGCGCTTCCAGATACTGGGCGAGAAGGGGGGCATCCTGGTGGTGGACGACTACGGCCATCACCCGACGGAGATCAAGGCGACGCTCGCCGCAGCCAAGAATGGATGGGGCCGGCGCCTGGTGGTGCTCTTTCAGCCGCACCGGTTCACCCGGACGAGGGATTTGCTGAACGAGTTCCCGGCGGCGTTCCGGCAGGCGGACCATCTGTTTCTTACCGACATCTACCCGGCCGGGGAGGCGCCGATCCCGGGCGTGACCGGCGAGCGGCTCGCCGAAGCCATCCGCGCGGCCGGGGCGCCGCCGATGACCTACGTGCAGCGGAAGGATCAGCTTGTCGAGACGGTGGCGCCGCGGCTGAAGCCCGGCGACGTGGTGGTGGTGCTGGGAGCCGGCGATATCGGACAGATCGGCAGGGCGCTCTACGAGCGATTGGGATGAGGAGCAGGTTCGGGATGAGCGAAATCCGGACTGCGCTGGCTGGAATAAAAGGCGCGGTGCGGTTTCATGAACCCATGAGCCTGCACACGTCCTTCCGGATCGGCGGCCCGGCCGACGCCTACATCGAGCCGGAAAACGAGGCCGCGCTGTGCCGCCTGATGGCGCAGGCGCGCCGGGCGAGGGTGCCGGTCTTCGTGATGGGCGGCACGAACCTTCTCGTCCGCGACGGCGGCATCAGAGGCATCGTGATACGTCTCACCAAGCTCGACCGGATCGAGGAGCACGAAGGCGGATTGCTCTATGTGGAAGGCGGGGTCGGCATGCCGCGCCTGCTCAAGCACGCCCTGCAGCGCAGGCTCGCGGGACTTGAGTTCGCGGCCGGTATTCCCGGGACACTGGCCGGGTCCGTCGTCATGAACGCCGGGACACGGCTGGGAGAGATGCGGGACGTGGTGGAGCGGGTGCGCATGGTGACGCATGACGGAGAGATCCGCGAACTGTCCGCCGATGAAGCGGGGTTCGAGTACCGCCGGACCCGGCTGCCCAGCGGCATTGTGGCGGGAGCTTGGCTGCGTCTCCGATGGGATCCTCGGGCTCGCATGGACTCGGTGGTCAAGGAGTCGCTGCGACGGAGGAAGGCCACCCAGCCGCTTGCGCTGCCGAACGCCGGCTGCGTCTTCAAGAATCCGGGCGGCGATCCGGCCGGCCTCTTGATCGAGGCGGCCGGCCTGAAGGGCGCGCAGGTCGGCGACGCGCAGGTGTCCACCCTGCATGCCAACTTTATCGTCAACCGCGGCCGCGCCACCGCGCGTGATGTCCTGTCGCTGATCCGGAAGGTCGGCCGGACCGTCGAACGGACGGCCGGGGTGACGCTACAGCTCGAAGTCAGGATCGTGGGACAGGCATGAAACTCCTCACCACCAAGCGCATCGCGGTGCTGATGGGCGGGCCGTCCGCCGAATACGAAATCTCCATCCGGAGCGGCCGGGCGGTGTGGACCGCGCTGATCCGGAAGGGGTACGACGCGATCCCGCTGGAAGTGGATTCCTCCGTCGTCGGACGCCTGCGGGAAGTCCGGGGCCAGATCGCCTTCATCGCGTTGCACGGCCCGGGCGGCGAGGACGGCACGATCCAGGGGATGCTGGAGGTGCTCCGCGTTCCCTATACCGGCTCGGGCGTGCAGGCCTGCGCCGTGGCGATGGACAAGGCGATGACCAAGGTCCTGCTGGAGCAGAGCGGGATGCCGGTCCCGCGCGGATTCGTGCGGGAGCCGCGGGACCGCCGGAAGCCCTTGCCCGGCGGCTTCAAGGTGCCGCTCGTTGTCAAGCCGGTCGGCCAGGGCTCGACGCTGGGGATCACGATCGTCCGCAAGTCCCGCGATTTTCAGAAAGGCCTGGACGCCGCGTTCACCTACGGGCCGGCGGCCCTGATCGAAGAGTATATCGACGGCCGGGAACTCACCGTCGGGATCCTGAACGACAAGCCGCTGCCGGTGGTAGAGATCATCCCGCGGAGTGGGTTCTACGATTTCGCGGCCAAGTATACCCCCGGCGCCACCGTGTACAAAGCGCCGGCCCCGCTACCGGGCCGGACGGCGAAGCTGCTCCAGGCGCTCGCGCTGCAGGTCCATCACCGCCTTGGATGCAAAGGAGCGACCCGCGTGGATTTCAGGCTGGATCGGAAAGGGCGCCCTTTCGTGCTGGAACTCAATACGGTGCCGGGGATGACGGAGACGAGCCTGTTGCCCATGGCGGCGAAGGCCGCGCGCCTGTCCTACGAAGACATGGTCGAGGCGATCCTGGAATCGGCCATCGCGCGCGAGACCGGCTGGGCGCCGCAGAGGAATCGCGGATGATCAAACGCGTCCGACCGAACCGCAAGCGGAATCCGGGCGCGCGGCCCCAGCGCGCGGGGAACGGCCTCCTGGCGCACATCGTGCTCGGGCTGGCGCTCCTCGCGTCGGTCGGCGCCGGCGGCTGGTACGGCTGGGGGCAGGTGGGCCCGGACGTGATGGCCTGGGCGGATCACTTCTTCGAGATCAAGGTGGTGGAGATCACGCGGACGGAGCGGATCTCGCGGGAGGACGTGCTGGCGATGCTCGATCTGGAACAGGGCCGCGGCCTGCTCCTGATCGATCTGGCGCAGGCGCAGCGATCTCTGGAAACGCATCCGTGGATCAGGCGCGCCGTGGTCCGGCGGGTGTTTCCCGATACCCTCGTGGTGGAACTGGACGAGCGCGAACCGGTCGCCGTGCTGAGGACCGGGACGGGCGGGCGTGAATTCCTGCTGGATCGCGAGGGGACGCTCATCTCCGAAGGGGTGCCCACGGCCGACGAAGGCCTGCCGGTCCTGACGGGCGTGGATTACACGGACGCGATCCTGGGGACGGGGGATACGGTCGCGCGCGTCCGCTCGGGCATCGCGCTGGCCGGCCTGCTTGACCGGTCGGGCGTGGGGCGCACGGAAGTGGATCTTCGCCGGCCCGGCGACATGGTGGCCTATTACTCGGGACTCCGGCTCCGGTTCGGCGAGGGCGACTTCGGGGACAAGGTGGACCGGTATCGCCAGGTGTCGGATCGCGTGCTCGATCGCTGGATCGCCCAGGCGAAGGCCACGCCGGCGCGCCGGGTGGAAGTGGACCTCAGGTTCCAGGACAAGGTCATCGTGCGGGAAGGGAGGTGAGGCTGAGCGTGGCAAAGCGAGACCACATCATCGTGGGTCTGGACATCGGGACCACCAAGACGCGCGCGATCGTGACGGAAGTGCGCGGCGTGGGGGAGGCCCAGGTCATCGGGGTCGGGACCAGCCCCTCCCGGGGGCTCCGCAAGGGCATGGTCGTGAACATCGAAAGCACGGTCGACTCGATCCGTCAGGCCGTGGAAGACGCCGAGGTGATGTCGGGCACGCAGATCAACTCGGTGTATGTCGGCATCGCCGGGAGCCACATCAAAGGCATCAACTCCGAGGCCGCGGTGGCCGTGAAGAGCGGCGAGGTCTTGCGAGGGGACATCGCGCGCTCCGTAAAGGCGGCGCGGTCCTCGGCCCTCATCCAGCCCGATCACCGGGTGCTGCACGCGCTTCCGCGCGGCTTCATCCTGGACGAGCAGGACGGGATCAAGGACCCGACCGGCATGTCGGGGTCTCACCTGCGCGTCAACGTGCACATCATCACGGGCGCCGTGACGGCGATCCAGAATCTCGTCAAGAGCGTCGAGAAAGCGGGGCTGGACGTGATCGGCGTCATTCTGCAGCCGCTGGCGTCGAGCGAGGCCGTGCTCACGGACGACGAGCGGGAACTGGGCGTGGCGATGGTGGACATGGGCGGCGGCACGACGGACCTCGCGATCTTCGCCGAGGGCAGCGTGATGCATACGGCCGTGATCCCGGTGGGAGGCAACCACTTCACCAACGACATCGCGATCGGCCTCAAGACGCCGGTGCCCGACGCGGAGCGGATCAAGACCAAGTTCGGGTGCGCGCTGGCTTCTCTTGTGAAGGATGATGAGATGATCGACGTCCCCAGCATGGGGGGGCGGCCTGCACGCTCGCTCTCCCGGCGGGTGCTGGCCGACGTGGTCGAGCCGCGCGCGGAGGAGATGTTCGATCTGGTGGCGCGGGAGATCAAACGGGCGGGCTACGAGGGGATCGTGGCGGGCGGCGTGGTGATCACCGGCGGCACCTCGCTGATGCAGGGCATGACGGACATGGCGGAACGCGTGCTGGACCTGCCTGCGCGTCAGGGTGTCCCCAGCGGGGTCGGCGGCATTCACCAGCAGGTGGACAATCCCATGTACGCGACGGGCGTCGGCCTGATCCTGCATGCCCTGCACCATCAGGACGATCTGGCCATGAACGGGCGGCGGCACCGGCGCGGGCTGTGGCGGGCCGTCGAAGGGATGAAGGGGTGGTTCAGAGAATTTTTTTAGCAAAGGGGGGATCGCATGTTCCAGCTTGACGAAACAGACACGATTTCGTCCGCGAAGATCAAGGTGATCGGCATAGGCGGCGGCGGCGGGAACGCCGTCAACACGATGATCGCGGCCGGCCTGGAAGGGGTTGAGTTCATCGCGGTCAACACGGACATGCAGGCCCTGGGCATTTCGCGGTCGCCCATGAAGATCCATATCGGCAGGAACGGGCTCGGCGCCGGCGCGAACCCCGAAGTCGGGCGCGAAGCGGCGCTGCAGGACGCCGATAAGATCCGCGACACGCTCCAGGGCGCCGACATGGTGTTCGTCACGGCCGGCATGGGCGGCGGGACCGGGACCGGCGGCGCGCCGGTCATCGCCAGCATCGCCCGCGAGCTCAACGCGCTCACGGTGGCGGTCGTCACCAAGCCCTTCCTGTTCGAGCTGGGCAAGCGGACGGCGCGGGCGGAAGAGGGGCTACGGGAACTGCGCAAGTACGTGGACACCATGATCGTGATTCCGAATCAGCGGCTGCTGGGGATCGTGGATAAGACGACGCCGCTGAAGGAGGCGTTCAAGGTAGCCGACGACGTGCTCCGGCAGGCCATCAAGGGGATCGCCGACGTCATCACGATCCCGGGACTCGTCAACGTGGACTTCGCGGACGTGCGCACAGTCATGGGCCACATGGGCCGCGCAGTGATGGGCATGGGCGTGGCGCACGGCGCCAACCGCGTCACCGAGGCCACGCAGCGCGCGATCTGCAGCCCGCTCCTGGAAGACGGCTCGATCGACGGGGCGCGCGGCGTGCTGCTCAACATCACGGGCGGGCCGAGCCTGTCGCTCCATGAACTGGACGAGGCCTCGTCGATCATCGCCCAGTCCGTGGATCCGGACGCCAACATCATCTTTGGCGCGGTGATCGACGAGCGGTTGGGCGAGGAAGTAGTCATCACCGTCATCGCCACGGGTTTCGAGCGCGACGTGCCGGCCGCCAAAGCGGCGCCCCGCCAGACGCCGCTCCCGACGATCACGCCCAAGGAGGCCGAGGTGCGCGCGCTGCATCCCAAGCCGAAGACGATGGACCGCCCGGCTTTCCTGCGGCGCGGCCCCGCGGCGCGCGATCTGGCCGAACGGTCGGACCGGCCGATGCTGGCAAGCGAAGATGAATGGGATGTACCCACCTTCTTAAGGAGGCAAGCGGATTAGCCATGCTCAGCGCACTCGACTCGATCATTACCGTGCCGCTCTTCGCTAAGGGCACCGTGGGGGTCTGCCACTATTTCGGCACGAAGCTCGCACCTAGACCGCCGGCGACCGCGATGAGCGGGCCGTCCGTCCGCGTGGTGACCGTGCGCCAGGCTCACGGAACGGAGGTGCTGGCGATCGATCGCCGGAACGCGGCGGCCTCGGGCAGCTACGATGCGATCGTGACCAATCAGCCGGGGGTGCTGGTGGCCGTGGAGGCGGCGGACTGCGTGCCCATCCTCTTGCTGGACCCGTCCCGGGGCGTATACGCCGCCGTGCATGCGGGATGGCGGGGAACGCTGGGCGGCGTCGTGACGAAAACGGTCAAGGTGATGCAGGACCGGTTCGGCTCCCACCTCCGCTCGATCCGGGCGGCCATCGGGCCCTCGATCGGGGTCTGCTGCTATGAAGTCAACGGGACCGTGCTGGCGCCGTTGAAGCGTGGCTTTTCCTATTGGGCCGAGGTCGTGGAGAACGTCAAAGGGACGAAAGCCCATCTCGATTTGCGCGGCTTGAACCGCCGCCAGCTGGAGGAGGCCGGCATCAGCCCGGGCAAGATCGAGACGGTGAACCTCTGCACGGCCTGCCACCCGGATCTCTTTCACTCGTATCGCCGTGACGGCGCGAGGGCGGGCCGCATGATGAGCGGAATAGGGCTCACCGCCGTCCTGTCCTGACAAACACCGCCCCCGTTTCGTACAATAGAACGATACGGGGCCGGGCATGAACGACCGGGAGGAGAGGGGGAGACGGGCCGCCGGTGAACTCAAAGAACGGCTGGATGCGGTGCGGGCGCGGATCGAACGGGCGGCCCGCCGTGCCGGCCGGGATCCCGGCGCTGTCACACTCGTCGCTGCGTCGAAGGCCGTTCCCGTCGAACGCTTGGTGGAGGCGGCGGCCTGCGGGTGCCGGATATTCGGCGAGAACCGTGTCCAAGAGGCACTGGCCAAGATCGAGGCCATGAAGGAATGGGTGGAAAGCGAGGCTCCGGCTGCGCCGGGCCGAGCGCGGGGTGCGGGGGCATCGGAGACCATTCAGATGGGCGCACGGGCCCCCGTTGGAGATAGAGTCCAATTTCACTTGATCGGCCCGCTCCAGCCCAACAAGGTCAAGCATGCGGTCGGCCGGTTTGCGCTGCTCCATGCCGTGGATCGGCTGGATGTGGCCGAGCGCTTGGATCGGGCGGCGCGGGAGCGCGGGATGACCCAGCCGGTGCTGCTTGAAGTGAACGTGGGGGGCGAGACGACAAAGCACGGATTCAGCCCCGCCGGTCTGATCGGCGCGGCCGAACGGATGGGAACGTTGCCCGGCCTGCGTGTTCTCGGACTGATGGCGATCCCGCCGCCCGCGGAAAAGGCTGAAGACTCGCGGCCCCACTTTCGCCGTCTGCGCGAACTGGCGGCTCAGGTGGAGGCCCTCGGCATGCCGGGCGTTTCGATGAAGGAACTGTCCATGGGCATGTCGGGAGATTTCGACGTGGCGATCGAGGAAGGCGCCACGATGGTCCGGATCGGCACGGCGCTCTTCGGACCTCGTCCTGTAAGATAGGTAATAGAGAATGTTTAAACTTGCCATCATCGGCGGCGGCAATATGGGGGAGGCGCTGGTGGCCGGTCTCCTGGCGGACGGCACGGCGACGCCGGCCGGGCTCTGGGTCACGGATGTCGCCGCCGACCGGCTCGCGGCGTTGCGGCAGCGGTACGCCATTCGGACCGGCAGCGATAACGGCGAGGCAGCGTCCTGGGCCAGCGTGATCATCCTGGCGGTCAAGCCCCAGGTGATGGACCGGATCCTCGACGAGCTCAAGGACCGCCTCTCTGAACAAACGCTGATCATCTCGATTGCGGCCGGGATACCGCTGTCGCGGATCGCGGCCCGGCTAGGGGGGACGCGCAAGCTGGTGCGGGTGATGCCCAACACCCCCTGTCTCATCCGCGCGGGGGCGTCGGCCGTGGCCGCCGCGCCGTCCGTATCGTCGGAGGAGCGGGCCCAGGCCGTGCGATTGTTCGAAGCCCTGGGCAAGGTGGTGGTGGTGGAAGAGCGACTGATGGACGCGGTCACCGGCCTCAGCGGCAGCGGCCCGGCCTATGTCTTCCAGGTGATCGAGGCGCTGGCCGACGGGGGCGTCAAGATGGGGCTCCCGCGGGACACGGCCTTGACGCTGGCGGCCCAGACCGTGTTCGGCGCGGCCAAACAATTGATCGAGATGGGCGAGCATCCTGCGCATCTGAAGGACAAGGTGGCCTCGCCCGGTGGGACGACCATCGCAGGGCTGCACGCGCTGGAGGCGGGCGGGGTCCGCTCGGCTTTGATCGCGGCCGTCGAAGCGGCGACGAAGCGGTCGGAAGAACTCGGACGCGGGTAATGTTCGTCGCGGGTAATTTCCTGACGGCCCTGGCGTCGGTCCTGCACATGCTGCTGCAGGCCTACATCTGGGTGGTGATCATCCGGGCGCTGATCAGCTGGGTGAATCCGGACCCGTGGAACCCGATCGTCCAGATGCTGAGCCGGCTGACCGATCCGCTGCTGGAGCCGATCAGACGCAAGCTGTTCCGGATGATGGGCTATGGGGGCATGGGCCTCGATCTTTCGCCGCTGATTCTCATCGCGGGGATCTATTTTCTGGATTTCTTTCTGGTGGGGACGTTGACCGATATCGGGATGCGGATGAGGTAGGCCCGGTCGAGGGCCTGGGGAGGACATGATGAAGATCACGCCGCTGGACATTCAGCAGAGGGAGTTCAAGGGGAGGTTTCGGGGGTACGACCGCGAGGAGGTCCAGGCCTTTTTGCGATCCGTCTCCCAGAGCGTCGAAGAGATGTTCAAGGAAAACGCCGTGCTCAAGGAGCGGGCCGACAAGCTGTACCAGGAAGTGACCGAGCTGCGGAAGAAGGAGACGACGCTCAACGAGCTGCTCGTCACCACGCAGACGATGGCGGAGACCCTCAAGGAGACGGCGCGGAAGGAGGCCGATCTGATCCTGCGGGAAGCGGAGATGAAGGCCGAGGACATTCTGAAGAGCGCCCACGTGGACTTCCGGACGCTCCAGCGGGACCTGCTCGACCTTCGCAAGGAACGCGTGCTGGCGCTGGAGAAACTCCGGGCCATGCTGCAGTCCTTCTCCAAGGTGATCGAGATGGAGGAAATGGACGTCAACTCCATGATGGGCGAGAGCTCTCTCAAGAACATCGCCGGTGGCCGGTAAGGCGGCCGCCCAGCCGCAGGCCACCCTGTCCGTCCGTGTCCAGCCCCGGGCCTCCCGCAACGAGGCGGCGGGCCTGGTCGGTGACCAGCTCAAGATCAAATTGACGGCGCCTCCGGTCGAGGGGGAGGCCAACGACGCCTGTCTCGCCTTCCTCGCCAAGCTCCTTGATCTTCCGCCTTCCCGTCTGGCCATCATCCAAGGCGCCCGTTCCCGCACCAAACTGATCCGCATCACGGGTTTGACCCAAGAAGAAGTCACTGCCCGGCTCGCAAAACATGGCTGATTCGATTGCCGAGAAGATGCAGCAAGGGGTGGAGGAGGGGGTTTTCCCGGGGGCCGTGCTACTGGTGTCGCACAAGGGGCGAACGGTCCACCACGCCGCGTATGGGTGCGCCTGCCTGATTCCGAAGCCTGAGCCCGCCTCGACCGACACAATCTACGATCTGGCGTCGCTGACCAAACCGATTGCGGCCGCGACGGCTGCGGCGCTGCTTGTGGCCGACGGCAAGCTCGGCCTGGACGATCAATTGGAGCGGTACGTGCCCGAACTGACACAGGATGCCTTGCGGCAGGCGACAATCCGCCACCTACTTAACCACACGTCCGGGCTTCCGGCCTGGCGGCCGTTCTATGAGCGGATTGTCCCGGACGGTAAGAAGCTGCGGGACAGGCCTGTCGCAGCCAGACGAGCCGCCATCTACGACGCCATCCACCGCGAGCCCCTCGTCGAGCCCGTCGGCGGCCGCTGCCTTTACAGCGATCTGGGGTTCATCCTGCTCGGCGAGATCGTGGAGCGGATCGTCAAGCAGGAGTGGGCGGCGTTCGTCCATGCCGAGGTATTCTCCCGGCTCGGCGTTCGAGACTTGTTCTATATGAGCGAGAGCGGACCCACCGGCGGCATGTCGGTTGCGGATCGTCAGTTCGCGGCGACGGAGCAGGACGACTGGCGCGGCCGGATGATCCGGGGCGAAGTGCATGATGAAAGCGCGGCGGTGATGGGCGGAGTGTCTTCTCATGCGGGGCTGTTCGGGACGGCCGACGCGGTGGCCCGTGCCGCGAGTCCCTGGCTGGCGGCGGTGCGGGGAAAAACCTCGCCGATTCCCGCCCCGTGGGCGAAGGAGTTTGTGCGGAAGCAGAGCATCGACCCACACGGCAGTTGGGCGCTGGGCTGGGATACACCTTCCATTGGACCGGTCGGCGCGCCCGCATCGTCGGGAGCGCATTTCTCACCGGCGTCGTTCGGGCATCTTGGCTATGCGGGGACGTCGGTGTGGATTGACCCGGAGCGGGAATTAATCGTGGTGCTGCTGACGAACCGCGTGCACCCGACGAGGAAGAACGACCGGATCCGGGCCTTCCGCCCCGCCATCCACGACGTGATCTTTCAAACGGTAGTGGGAATCTAGGTCGGATCCGGGTAGTCCACCCAGGGCTCTTTTTCCGCGTAGTACTTCTTGCCGCGAAAGTTCAGCCTCGTCCGCAGGCGCGTGAACCCCATCTTCTGGAGCTGACCAGCCAGGTGCCGAAGGGTTTCGGCGATGGTCGGCAGGGACGGGGCCTCAGCCGACACGGATTCATACTGGACTTTGGCGGTATAGCCGGTCGCGGTGCGGGTGATCATGGCCATGCGGCTGAAGGAGCGCCCGGGCGGGTCATTGCCCTCGATCTGGTGCTTCTCGATGAGAGTGTTCTTCTGGAAAATCAGCGGCGACGAGGGAGCCATGGGCGCGGATTATACGGATCGATCCATGCGAAAGCAATGGCTCACAGACTCATAGCACCAGGTCCACGGCGGCCTGGCGCTTGGTGACCTTGTCCTCGGGGTTGTAGGTGGCGACGATCTCCTTCTTCACGTCCTTGGCGGAGACGACGATCCTGGTGCCGGCGTCCTCGTTGTGGATGTGGAGGAAGATCTCGTAATAGCCTTCCTTGTTGGTCTTGCCGCCGTGGCCCTCGCGGCCTTCCTTCAAGGGCTGGGCAATGATCGGCAAATCGGGGATCGGCTTTCCGGCCTTGTCGCGCACGTACCCATACACGATGAAGCCGTGGTCCACCTTGCTCTTTACGAAGATCGGCTTGGGCGTCTCGACAGCCGGGTTCTTCAGCGTGGCCAAGTAGGCCGCCAGGGCCGTCACTTCTTCGTCGGACATCAGCTCCTTGTATTTGTCGGGCATCTGCTTTTTCTTATGCTCCTTCTCGAAGCCTTCCGCGTAGAGGTACGTCGGGTCAAAAATCTTTTTCTTGAAGTCTTCCTGCGTCAACAAGTTGCCGATGTTGTCCAGCACCGGCCCGCGCTTCTTCACCGATCCTTTGCCTCCGATCTTGTGACAGTTGTAGCACTCGTGCAGGTCGTACACTTCCATGCCGCGGGCGATGATGTCGCCGCTGCCGGCGGAGATCGTCTGCGCGCCGGCCACCGGACCGCCGGCGGGCGCCGACGGCGCGAGCTTTTCCAGTTCTGCCAGTATGGCGCCGGTCTTGGCCTGCAGCTCTTCAGACTTCTTGATCATCTCTTCCAGCCTGGCCCGGCGTGCTTCCGGCGTTTCCAGCTTCGGCTTGACGATCTTGTCGATCTTGCCCTTCTCCACGGTCGGATCGTACTGGGGCAGGAAGGATGCGCCTCCAATGTAAACGGCCGAGAGGACCACATAAAAAATGATCAGTGCCGCCACGGCCCGCCACCCTGTGAGGTTCGGGAAGGGCGGAGCGTCCAGCAGCAGAAAGACCGTCAAGCCCAACAGGACGTAGAGCACGAACATCTTCTGGAAGATGGGCGGGAAGTGCATGGCCGCCGTCCCGAACCAGACGATCGGGATCAAGGCCGCGGCGATGATGAGTTTGCGGATCATGTTCGCCTCACAGAGCGGTTAGGAACTGCGCCATTATACCGGTTCTACGAACGGGCGTCATATGTTGGATGGCGCCGGGAGGCGCCCGGCCAGCTTCAGCAGCAGGAAAGCCGTGATCGGCAGGTATATCAAGAGGCCGGTGGCGCCGATCAGCGGCTCGCCGATCCAGAAGGTGACCGCCAGGTTGAACGCGAGGACGCCGTAGTAGAGGGCGCATCCGAAGAGCAGCCGGCGGGCGACATTGCCAGTGGGAGGGGGGGGGTCGTGTTCGGACAACCACCTATCGAGTCGTTGATACAGGCCAAAGGCGACGAGGCCGACCACGGCCCAGCCCAGGTAATTGGCGATCGGCACGCCGAAGTGTACGCCCGGTTCGGGATAATAGTAGATCTTGCCGAGGAACCAACGGTCTCCGCGAAGCGCGACGGGGTCGATGACCACGTCCAGGAGCACGAAGAACAGAACGGTGAGCCCGAGGACCCGGAGCGACGTGCGGGTTGCCCGATCGGCGCGCAGCACCATTCCCAGGCCCCGGCCTTGCGCCGGCAGCAGGAAGGTCAAGGCCAGGCAATAGCTGGTGAACAGGAGAAACGAAAACGACAGCGAGTCCATGAACGGCACGTTGCTGATGTACAGTTCCCGGCCGACGGTCGAGCCGGTGTAGAAATACCACCCGAATGGAATGCCGGTGCGTGTGGACGAAAACTCGCAGACGAAGGCGGTGGCCCAGGTGAGGAGGAAAAAGAGCGCCGTGCGCCGTGTTCCGAGCAAACCGGCGGAAGTCGCCAGGGCGATGGCCAGGAAGATGAAGACATACGGACGCAATAGAATTGTCTGGCCGAGGAGGGTCAGGAAATCCATGCGCTACGCATACTTGTGGTCGCGGAACCAGCGCACCGCCTTTTCCAGCGCGACCTCCACGGGCGTCTGAGGCAGGTTCAGCTCGCGGATGGCCTTGGAGCAGTCGTAGTGCATGACGTACTTGGCCATCTTGACGCCTTCGAGCGGGATGCGCGGCGGCCTTCGCGTGACGTTATCGGCCAGCCATTGATTCACGTAGGCCAACGGCAGGATGGCCAGGCGCGGCAGTTTTACCGTGGGAGCGGGCACGCCGGTCAGGCGGCTCAGCAGCGCGAATACCTCGCGGAGCATCAGATTCCGGTTGCCCAGGATGTAGCGTTCGCCGATCCGGCCCTTCTCCATGGCGGTGAGGTGCCCGGCGGCGACGTCATCCACGTCGATCAGGTTCATGCCGGTCTCGATGTAGGCCGGCATCCGGCCCTTCATGAAGTCCACGATCACCTGGCCGGTGGGGGTGGGCTTGATGTCGCGGGCGCCGACGGGCGCGCTGGGATTGACGATCACGACCGGCAGGCCGGTGCTCGCCAGCTTGCGCACTTCCTGCTCGGCCAGGAACTTCGAGCGCTTGTAGTGGCCCGACATCTGCTCGAGCGATACCGGCGTCTCCTCGGTGCCCAGCCCGCCGCCGGGGGGCAGGCCGATCGCGCCGATCGTGCTGGTATAGACGATCCGCTCGACGCCGGCGTTGCGCGCCGCCTCCATGAGCGTGCGCGTGCCGGTGACGTTGATATCGTAGAAAATCTGCGGATCGGGCGCCCACAGGGCATAGTGCGCGGCGACATGGTAGAGCTGCCGGCAACCCGTGAGGGCCTGGCGCAGGGACGCGACGTCGCGCAGATCGCCGTAAGCCTGCTCGACTTTCAGCCCCTGGAGGTTGCCGGTGTCACTGTCGCGCCGGACGAGCACGCGGACATCCACGTCGCGCTCCAGGAGGCAACGCGCCACGGCGGCGCCGATGAACCCCGTGGACCCCGTCACCAAGGCTTTCATCGACTTTGTCGCCGCATCTGCTGCCTATAGCCCATGGCCTCGTGCCTCGCGGCGCTAATTGCGCCGCGCGGTGATGTAGCGGGCCAGCTCGCGGAGGGGATCAGCCTTCCGGTCGAAGTCCTTGAGGTGTCGGATGGCCGATTCAACGCGCTCATCGGCCAGCTTGCGGGCGCCGTCCACGCCAAAGAACGACGGGTAGGTTTTCTTCCCGCGCGATGCGTCCGTGTTCGCGTCCTTTCCGAGCTCCTCTCTTGTGCCGGTGACGTTCAGCACGTCGTCCGCGATCTGGAACGCGAGGCCGATGTCTTCCGCGTAGGCGGTCAGGCGGTCGAGCTGCCCGGCGGCGGCGCCTCCGGCGATGCCGCCGATGCGGACGGAGGCCCGGATGAGCTTGCCGGTCTTCCAGCGATGCACGCCTTCCAGCGTGGCCAGGTCGATGTCCTTGCCTTCGGCCTCGATGTCGGCGACCTGCCCCCCCACCATCCCCACGTTGCCGGAGCCGGCTGCGAGCTCCTGGATCACGCTCACCTGCGCGCGGGGATCGAGGCCGTCCGCCGATGCCGGACGGCTGACGATGTCGAAGGCCATCGTCAACAGGGCGTCGCCGGCCAGAATGGCTATCGCCTCGCCGAAGACCTTGTGGTTGGTCGGCTTGCCGCGCCGGTAATCATCGTTGTCCATGGCGGGGAGGTCGTCATGGATCAGCGAATAGGTGTGGATCAGTTCCAGGGAGGAGGCGAGGGCCAGGATGATCGGCGCGGAGCCGCCGATGGCTTCGTAGGCCGCGATGGCCAGGATCGGGCGTACGCGCTTCCCGCCGGCGAACAGGCTGTAGCGCATGGCCTTGTGGAGGTTCGCCGGCGGGGCGCTCTCGGGGGGCATGACCGAGTCGAGGAACCGGTCCACGTCCTGCCGTTTCTGCTCAAGGTACTGCTTAATGTCCATGCAGGAGGGGAGCTTAACAAGCCTTCGAAAGAGAGTCAACGCGAAGCAAGTGTTACGGAATGGCGGCGAAGTCGAGGTCGAACGAGAGTTCGCCGCCGGCGCGCGGAAAGACGGAGAGCTGGGTTTTGGCCTGCGGATCGAAGTCGCCGTAGGCGAACGAAGCCACCACCTTGGCGCGATAGGCCGGCGACTTCGGCCAGGCGGACGTGCGGTCGGCCGTGGCGTCCGACCGGACATGCGCGGGCATGATCTTCCGGTCGCCCTGCGTCAGCATGATGAACGTATTCTGCGCAAAATCGCGGCGGTCTCCGTAGAGCGTGACGGAAACTTGAAGGTATTTGTCTTCCAGGACGCGCTGCAGTTCCTGTTCCGTCGGCTGCGAGGAGCGGAGCGCGAAGTGGGCAGACATGACGGCCACTCCCGATATCTTCGTCATGAGGAAACCGCGCGGGCGGAATTCGTTCGCCGGCTCGCTCGAGGGGCCGAACCATGAGTAGAGCTCGACGGGGGGAACCCTGGCCGTGGCTGCGGCACGGCCCTGTTCCAGCGCCTGCCTGATCTGATGTTCGCTCGGTTGGAGTTCGATCGCCGAGGCGGTCTGGGCCCCTGCGCCCATCGCGAGCGCAAGCGCGCCGGGAGCGAACGCAAGCAAGGCCACCGGACGGCTGCGCACCGCGTTACCCGGATGCCGTGTCGTCATTCCCCACGGCGGCGGGCCCGTGGATCATCGCGCGCAAGCCGAAAAATCTCCACCCCAGCGCGAGCAGGACGGCCCAAAAGAGGTGGAGACCGCCGGCGAAGGTCCATGCCAGCGCCTGCCAGGTCCATGCGCCGTCGTTGATCGTGATCAGGAGATAGATGAGCAGGAAGACGTAGAGCGGCTCCCGGGAAGTCATGGTGTTCATAATGCGAAAGAGAATCCGCTGCCGGGAGTCCCGCAGCGGAACCACGGCCCGCAGTGTTTCCAGCCGCCATTCGGTCACGAAGCAGGCCGGGAGGCCGACAGCAATCACCTGGGCGATGAGCGCCAGGTCGCCGTCCGGTAGATGGCGGGCCATCGCCCAGCTCATGCCGGCCACGACGGCCAGCGCCACGAGGCCGTCCGAAAGGTTGTCGAGGAAATGGCCGAAGGCCGATTCGGTGGCGGTCGCGCGCGCCAATTCTCCATCCGAATGATCGAGGACGGCGGAGAGAAGAAACAAGCCGAGGCCGCCAACGCCCCACCCTGGCCGGCCCTGCCCGAAGCACCAGCCGGCGGCCAGCCCGCTGGAGAGGCTCAACAGCGTCACATGGGTCGCGGTCGCGGGTGTGCGCAGGAGAGCCCGGGTGACTCGTCGCGAGAGCGGGCGGTGCAGCCGTCGATCAACCCAACTATCAATGCAGCCGGATCCGCCGCCGGCAGGGTTCTCCATGACGGATGGTTTGTACCCCTAGGGCATAGTTCTGTCAAGTAGGGGCACGGCACGCCGCGCCACTGCTTCTTGCGCGAACGGTCCGGCTTGTCTATACTGTGCGGCGCGATGGGATGGCGCCGAATAGAGCAGGGCATCGAAACCCAGACCCTGGAGATCCAGCCGGCCGCCTGCCCGGTGTGCCGGAAGGGCCTCTACCGGAACGTCACCTTCCTGACGGGCGGGTGGGCCCGGTGCTCCCAGTGCAACGAGGTCGTCCATTACGCCTGTCTCAGCGGCGGGAAGTTCCTGAAGGATCGTCCCCGGTTCTGCGTGGACTGCAAGGCCGGCCGCGTCCGTCCCGCCCAGAAGATGCCGGTGCCACCGCCCAGGCCCAAAGAGTCGGCGACTGAAGCGGCTCCTCCTCCAGCACCCCCTGCATGAGCGGGCCGCTCACGGCTGAAGGTTCGCCGGGCTCGCGATGGTGGAACGGCGCATTCCTTGTTGTCGTGGTCCCGATCGTCAATGCGATCGGCGGGTTCTTCATCCTGGATTTTCTCCTGAGCGGGCAGTACACTTGGGGCAGGACGCTCCGGACCTTCGTCCTCTCGCTCAGCCTCCTCATCCTGGCGTACGAATTCGTGTATCGGGACCTGCAGGCGCGCCACCCTGAATGGACGGGGCACCGCCTGCTGAAGAGCGTGCTGGGCTGTTCGGTATTCCCGTTTTTCGGCGGGATGGCGCTGCTCCTGCTGCTCTTGGCGGTCGTGCGCCTCCTGAAGTGAGGGGCGGTTACGAGACAGCGAATTTGGACGTGTGCTGGAACACGCACTTCGGGCAGAGGTAGTGCAGGAACTTCCCGTCGGCCACCAGCCGCTTGGTCATCGGCACCTTGCACCAGGTGCAGACCCGGTCGGGGGTGTCGCAGGCCGAGCAGACGAGGGTGACGGTGCCGTCCCGGGTCACCGGCACAGTCGGCTGTCCGCACTTGGGGCAGGCTGAAGTCGCATTCACGAACGTCTTTTCGCACAGCCGAAAGAAGCTTGTCAAATGAGTCCCGAGACCGTCCGTGAATTCTTCGAGGCGCTCCCGTCCCGTTTCCGTTCCGACGCGGCGGACGGGGTGACCGCCGTCTATCAGTTTGATCTGTCGGGAGAGGACGGCGGGCAGTACCAGCTTCATGTCGCCGATCGGTCCTGCCGGGTCTGCGACGGCGTCCATCCTTCGCCGAACGTCACGCTGTCGATGGCGGGAAAAGATTGCATCGCGGTGCTCGAGGGGCAATTGAGCGGGATGTCGGCGCTGCTCAGCGGACGGTTGAAGATCGAGGGGGATATGGGACTCGCGATGCGGCTGGCGGCCTTCTTCCCCGACCTGCGCCCGAAGTAACTCCCTACTTTTTCAGGTCCGCCCAGGCCTGCTGGTAGTCCTCGAACGTATCCACTTCCATCCATCCCTTGTAGATTGTGAGGCAGGCGACTTCGTGCCCGCGCTCGACCAGTTCCTGGAGCATGTCGGTCAAGGAGGCCTTCTGCAGGGACGGCGCTTCGTGGAAGGGGGCGGCGGACTGCGAGGAAACGGCGTGATACGCGGACTTCAGCAAACCGGTCCCCCGTTCGGAGAACATGGCCAGGCCGATGAACTCGCCGTGCGCCCGTTCCGGGTCCAGCTGCTGGCCGATCTTCACCAGCCGGCTGGGGCCGTCAGGGGGCACGAACCGATAGCCCGCGGGGGGCGGCACGTCCATCAACACGAGGTCGGGCTTGACGTGCGGGCGCGGCAGCGTGCGCTGGTCCACCCAGGCCTGATCCACCACGATCGTGATGTCGGCGGGGCTTTTCAGCAGCTTGTGCAGGATCCCGGTCTCGAAGATGATGTCGGAATAGAGCAGGAGGCAGCGGCCCGTCAGTTCGGGCTCGGCGCAGAAGATGGACGTGAGTTCGCCGGTCTCCTCGTACCGGTCGTTATCGTAGTACCGCAGGTTGGGAAAGACGATCTTGTCTTTCCGGTACCCGCGAATGACGGTGATGTTCTTGATGTTGACGTCGTTGAGGGCCGCCACCTGGCGCTCCAGGATCGTTTTCCCCTTGATGTCCAGCAGGCACTTGGGCTTGTCCTGCGTGAGCGGCAGAAGCTGCTTTTCGAATCCGGCGGCCGGGATGATGGCCGTGATCTTCTCGGCACCGACCGGGAGGAACCGGCGCTCGTCTTCCTCCATCTGGGTCACGCCGACCAGATCGTAGACCTCCTGGAGCGCGACCATCCGGTCCGCGACGGCCTCGGCCCGGCCCTCTTTCTTCAGAACGTCCAGGGTGTCGCGCATGGCCTTGATGGCGGTGCGGATGACTTGGTTGGCGAAGATGACGATCTTGAAGCCGTGCCGCTCCAGCTCGTCCGCCGTGACGGCGCCGAAGATGGTCGGGACCACGACCAGCGGAACGCGGCCGGACCATTGCTGCGCGACGGCGCGCAGCTCGTCGAACGTGAGCGATTTGGAATGGATGAGCACGGCGTCGGCGCCGGCGTCGGCGTAAGCCTCGGCGCGCTTCAAGGCTTCGTCCCGGCCCCAGCCGGCGATGAGCGCCTCGGTGCGGGCGATGACGAGGAAGTCGGGCGAAGCTTGCGCGGACTTGGCCGCGCGGACCTTGCCGGCGTGCTCGTCGGCGGAGACCAGTTCGCGGCGGACGCCGGCGTAGAAGGAGCAGCGTTTGGGAAACACGTTGTCCTCGATGCAGATGCCGGCGATGCCCGCCTTCTCGTAGTCCTGGACGGTCCGCATCACGTTCAGGGCGTTGCCGAAACCGGTGTCGCAGTCGGCGATCACGGGAATCTCCACCGCCTCGACGATGTTCCTGGTGACTTCCAATTGCTCGGTCATGGTGAGGAAGCTGCCGTCGGGGATGCATTTGAGCGAGGCCGAGATGCCGAATCCCGAGGCCCAGATCGCGTCGAAGCCGGCGCGCTCGATCAACTTGGCGCTCAGCGCATCGTGGGCCCCGACCGTCCGGATGATGCCCGGCCGGTTCATCAATGTGCGAAGCCTGGCCGCTTGTCGTGTGTAGCTCATGCGCGCCTATAGTGCAAAATGCCTACCAGTAAAGTCAACGGGAATCTGTCTCCTTCAAAGATTGTCAGAGCCCGGAGGGGAATGCTATAAGGCGTTCGTATGGCTGCCGGAATCGCATTGATCACGGGCGGGGCGAAGGGGATCGGCCGCGCGGTCGGGCAGGATCTGGCGCAAGCGGGCTGGGATATCGCGTTCTGTTACCGGACCGCCGACGGTGCCGCCGCCGAAGCCGCCGCGCTCATCCGGAAGCACGGCCGGCGCGCGCTGGCCGTGCGGTGCGACGTGTCGGACCCGGCGGCGGCGGAAGCCTTTGCGGGGAAAGTCGAACGGGAGTTCGGCCCAGTGGAGGCGCTCCTCAACTGCGCCGGCCCATACCATCGGGTCAACATCCTGGAGGAGACGCCCGCCGGGTGGACCGAGATGTTCGCCCACAACCTGCATTCCGTGTTTTACATGAGCAAGGCCCTCGCTCCGGCGATGAAGGCCAGGATGTCCGGCCGCATCATCAACTTTTCAATGGCCAACGCCGACCAGATGACGGCGCAGACCGAGGTGACGGCCCATTACATCGCCAAGGCCGGCGTCCTGATCCTGACCCGCACGCTGGCCAAAGCGCTGGCGCCGCACGGCATCACGGTCAACGCGCTCTCGCCGGGCTTCATCAATTCGGGGAGCGCGCCGGAAGCGGAGCTGGCCGCCATGACGAAAAAGATTCCGGTCGGTTACATCGGCGAGCTGAAGGACGCCGTCGCGGCGGTGCGGTTCCTATTGTCGGACGAGGCGCGGTACATCACCGGCACGAACATCCATTTAAGTGGAGGGTGGGGAATCTAAGGGACCGATCAGTGCGTCGCGGGGAGCCGTTCGGGCTGGATTAGCTGGAGACCCTTGCCCGGAGCGCTCGGGCCGGACGATCGAAACCCGTCTTCGTACTCATACGCCAGGCAACACTTGAGGCGCCCGCAGAGGCCGAGCAGCTTGTTGTCGTCCATGGGGAGACCCTGGGCTCTGACCATCTTCATGGTGACGGGCTTGAATTCCGTGAGGAAGCTGGCGCAGCAGAGAACCAGGCCGCAGAGCCCGAGCCCGCCGAGGTGTTTGGCTTCGTCCCGGGCGCCGATCTGCTGCATCTGAATGCGGGTGCGGAACCGGCCCGCCAGATCTTTCACGAGCAGCCGGAAGTCCACCCGCTCGTCGGCGGTGAACATGAACGTGATTTTCGGCTGGTTGAAGGCGGGGACGACCTCGACCGCTTTCATGGGGAGGCGGTGCGCGTCAATGAGATCGCGCCAGTAGGCCAAGGCCTCGTCGGCCAGCCGCTCGTGCCGGGCGATGGTCTGGAGATCCGCAGTATCGGCTTTCCGGATGACCGTCTTCATGTCGCGCATGGGCGGAATGAACGGGGTGCGCTGCGGCCGCCCGTACACCACGCCGTAGGTCAGCTCCTCGTTCATCTCCAGGATGACCCGGTCTCCCGCCGCAAGCGCGAAATCCCGGGCGCCGACCTTCTTGGCGACGCCCCGATCGCGCACCTTGATCTCCGCCACTGATACCATCGGAATGTCCATTGCGCTCAGTTTGGCCAAAACGCCGCGGCAAGTCAATGGTGCCTTTCTCCACAGGCACGCGGCGCGGTTCTGTTGCGGAATGTCCCTGTTGGAACGATCGCGCGCTGCTTTTCTACATAATTTCGTGAAGAAAATGATGGCATTCCCCTTGCTCATTCCCTCCTAAGAGCGCGGGAGGTTATGTATATGGGCAAGCCTGAGTCGAAAGCAGAAAAGAAGGCGCTACAGGCGGAGGTGGACGTCGCCGCAATCCTTGTCCCGATCGATTTCTCCGCCTGTTCGCTTGATGCGTTCCGCATGGCCGTGTCGGTGGCCCGGCGCTATGGCGCCGAGCTCCTGCTGGTGCATGTGGTGGACACACGGATGCTGGCGGCGGTGGAACGGCTCGGAATTCCGGTGACGAAAGGCCAGATGAAGACGGTCCATCACAGAATTCGTCTGTCGTTCCGGGGGATCATGGAGTCGGAAAAAGGAGCGAGGATGCGCCGGCTGATTCTTGAAGGAAGCCCGTTTACGGAGATCATGCGCTTGGCCAGAACCGAGAAAGTAGATATGATTGTGATGGGCGCCTATGGAGGCCGTACCGGCGAAGTGGAGAAGATTTTTTTCGGCAGCACGGCGGAGAAAATCGTGCGGGCGTCGCCGTGCCCGGTCCTCTGCGTGCCACCTGCCCGCAAGCGTTCGGGAGTGGATGTCGCGGCGGCGTAACGCAATAGGAAAGGGGGAAAACCATGCCCAAGCCGGAAGACAGCAAGACCGAGGCAGAGCGGCCGTTCGAAGAGCGGCATAACTGCCGGATGTGTGGGAAGCCGGGGCCCGAAACCATTTGCGAGCACTGCAAGATCGTGGTGCAGGCGGAAGCCCTGAACGAGAAGCGCAAGATCGAGAAGCAAGGCGGCGGGCCGCGCTAGGTCCGGGAAAAGTCATGGGCGGTTTGGAAGACAGGCGAGTCCTGCTGGCCACCGATTTCTCTGCTCCCGCCGAACTGGCGTATGCGTACGGGGCCGGTCTGGCGAAGGCTCTCCATGCCGGGATGCTCATCCTGAACGTGCTGGAGGGGCCGCCCGGCCTGGATCGGGAGTTTCCGGTCAACGCCCTCTTTTTCAAACAGCTGCAGGAGGAATCGGACCGCGAGTTGGCGAAAGTGTCCCGCGTTGCCGAGAAAGACGGGATCGCGTACGAGACCCGACAGGTCTATGGAAAGCCTGCAGCCTGTGTGGTCACGGTTGCTGAGGAGGTGATGCCGGCGCTGATCGTGCTGGGGACCCATGGCCGCACCGGCTGGGACCGCCTGCTGCTCGGCAGCACGGCGGAGGTGGTGGTCAGGGAGGCGCCCTGCCCGGTCCTCACGGTTCGCATGTCCGCGCAGGGGGCGGGGCTGATCGAACGTGTGCTCGTTCCCTTGGACTTTTCCGAGTTCGCCCAGGAGGCATTCGAGTACGCCGCCGTGCTGGCCAAGCAATTCGGCGCGAAGGTCCGTCTGGTCCATGCCATGGAGGCGGCGGCCTACCCCCTGGACTTCGCCTTGTTCGGCGTCAGCGAGGCGACGGCTTTGCGCGGCAGGATCCAGGCGCGGCTCCATGAATTGGTGGCGGTGCTCAAGGCCGATGGGGTGGACGCCGAGGTCGTCTGCGACGTGGGGACCCCGGCCGAAGTGATCGTGAAGGAGGCCGAGCGCTTTCGGCTCGGCGCGAAGGGCGCGATCGTCATGGGCACGCACGGTCGGCGGGGGCTCAACCGGCTGGCGCTCGGGAGCGTCGCCGAATATGTCGTGCGGCATGCGGCTTGTCCTGTGTTCACCGTGAAGAGCCCGCGATACCGGCATGGGGAAATGCGCGAGGTGGATGATGCAACGCAAAAAGCCTAAAACAAAAGAAAAGCCGCCTGCTCCGGAAACGATCGACCAGGAAACAGTCACGAGTCTGGCGTATGAGCTCTACCTGCGCCGGGGCGGGGAGCACGGGCATGATGTGGAAGACTGGCTGAGGGCGGAGCAGATTCTGCTTGAGCAACAGAAGCGTTCCGATCCCCACAGGCGAGTCTCTGATGCCGCGCGCCGCCAGGAAGACAAGTTTCGGCGGCACTGAATCCTTCCTGAATCCTTTTCCCGTCTTGTGCCTCTACAGGGCTATGGCGTTTCACTCTCTCTATCTTTTTCCGGCTGACAGTCTCTAAGAAAAACAGGAAGAGAGGGCTGTCACATGATCTTCACCCAGCTCAATCCCGGGGCGTGCCGGACCTATCTGATTGCCGACGAGAAGAGCAAAGAAGCGGTCCTCGTGGACCCGGTGTTGGAACACGTCCCGGACTATCTTCGGGTGATTGATCAGCAGAAGCTCCGGTTGGCCCATGTGATTGACACCCATACTCACGCGGATCATATTTCAGGCGGCGCGGCGCTCAAGGATCACACGGGTTGCGAATATGCCATGCAGGCCAAGGCGCCGGCCCGGTGCGTCACCTTCCGCCTGACCGACGGATTCGAGTGCCATCTCGGCAATATCCCGGTGCAAGTCATGTCCACGCCGGGCCACACCAAAGACAGCGTGGCGTTGGTGTTCCCGGACCGTGTCCTCACGGGCGACGTGCTTTTTCTAGACGATGCCGGCGCGGGCCGGACGGACCTCCCGGGCGGCGATCCCGGCGAGCACTGGGACAGCATGCAGCGGCTGCGCGGTCTTCCGGATCATCTTGTCGTCTATCCGGCCCATGAATACCGGCATCGGCAGCCGTCGAGCTTGAAGGACCAGAAGGCGCGTAATCCGAACTTGCAACCGCGCAGCCGGCAGGCCTACATTGACTACCTGGAAGGGCTGAAGCTCGGCCCGGCCGACTGGATGAAGGATGTGTTGAAGGCCAACTTCGCCTGTGCCCGAGACCCCAAGGCGGCCTGGATTCCCGTGGACTTACCAGCCTGCGAAGTGAAAGGCACGTTGCCCCTGGGCGCCAATGACCAGGTGGTAGAGGGTATCTCGGCGGAAGAGGTGAAACGGCGGTTGACTGACGGAACGCCCACAGTCCTTCTGGACGTGAGGGACCCGCAGGAACTCAGCGGGCCGTTGGGGCATTTGCCCGGAGTGCTGAATGTTCCGGTCGGTGACCTGTCCCATCGTTTGACAGAGCTGGAGTCCCTGAAGAACGGCGAGATCGTGACAATCTGCAAGGCAGGCGGCCGAGCGCACACGGCGGCCCAGATCCTGATGCAAGCGGGCTACGCGAGAGTGCGGGTGATGGTGGGAGGCATGACCGCCTGGACGCAGGCCGGGTATCCCGGGGCGTGAAACCCCGGTGATCGGGCAAGCGATCCTGGCAATCGTCTCAGGCGGGCTCATCGGCCTGACGCTCGGCGCGACCGGAGCCGGGGGCTCGCTGCTGGCGGTCCCCCTGCTGGTCTATGTGCTGGGGACGACGGTGCGCGATGCGACGGCGATGTCCCTGATGATCGTGGGAGCCTCCGCCTTGCTGGGGGTGTGGGAATACGGGCGGGCCGGGGACGCGAGGGTCAAGGCGGCGCTCGTCTTCAGCGGCACGGGAGCGATCGGCGCGTGGGGCGGGGCCTATGCCCATCAAGCGGTCCGGCAGGAAGTCCTGTTGGTGCTCTTCGGGATGCTGATGCTGGGCGCGGCGGTGAAGATGCTGCGGTGGAAGCCTCCGGCAGTGGCTGCGAATGACGGCGAGAGCTGCGCGGATCGTTTCCCGCGGACCTGCTGGGTCAAAGTGTCCGGCATCGGGCTGCTGGTCGGAATCATGACCGGCTTCTTCGGGGTGGGCGGGGGATTCATCATCGTGCCGGTCTTGGTGCTGGTCTTGGGGTTTCCCATGCGCCTGGCCGTGGGCACGTCGCTGCTCATCATCGTGCTGATCTCGATCGGAGGCCTTGCGGGCCACTTGCAGTTCGGGCAGTTCGACGGGCGGCTGGCGGCGCTTGTGTTTCTGGGGAGCACGGCCGGCATTTTGTTGGGAACAAAGTTGGGGCGGTCTGGTTCGCCTGAGAAGATGACCAGGGCCTTCTCGCTTGTGACAATAGGAATAGCCCTGCCGCTGATCCTGCACAATGCGATCAGACTGGGAGCGCATTGAAAGGGCATTGTGATATGAACAGAAACGGCAGGTTGTTGGTGCTCTTCGCAATCCTGGCGCTTATGGCCGGTTCCTGCCAGTCACGGGTCTTTGCCCCGCCGCCGCTGGAGGCGATCCCGAACAACGAACAGGGGGCGAAGATCCGGTATGGCTACCTGCTCGTGGTCAACACTCAGGAGCACGCGCGCGGGCATGTCGGCAACGCCCTGAGTTGCGCGAACTGCCATCTGGACGCCGGACGAAAGCTGCATGCCGCGCCGTTTCTTGGGCTGGCCTCGGTCTATCCAGAATATCGCTCCCGTAACGCCAGGCTGAATACCATTGAGGACCGTCTTGACCAATGCTTCGAGCGCAGCCTGAACGGCAGGGCGTTGCCGACGGGCAGCCGCGAGAAGGAGGCGCTGGTTGCCTATATCGCCTGGCTTTCCGAGGGTGTCTCTCTCGAGTCCGCCAAACAGTGGCGTGGGTTCATGAGGATCACGCCGAGCCGTCAGACCGATGCGTCCAAGGGGCGGGCGTTGTTCGCGGCCAAGTGCACGGCCTGCCACGGCGCTGACGGGCAGGGGACGGCGGCCCCGCCGTTGTGGGGACCCAGGTCCTACAACATTGGCGCGGGCATGGCGCGTGTGAGCCTGGCCGCGGCCTTCATCAAGACGAACATGCCGCTCGGGCAAGGAGGGACACTGACCGACGATGAGGCATACGACCTCGCCGCGTTCATCAACAGCCAGCCGCGGCCGGACTTTCCCGGCAAAGTCAATGACTGGCCGAAGGGTAGCAAGCCTGCCGACTCGCCGTACTGATTGACGCGAAGGTCGAGTGCCGATAGACTCGCGGCGTTATGGCGGGCGAGCACGACTTCGACGCGATCTACCGGGAGCACGCGGACAAACTTTTCGCATTCGGGCAGAAGATCTGCGGCCATGTGGAGGACGCGAAGGATCTGGTGCAGGAGAGGTTCCTCAACGCCTATCGGGGATTGGACAGATTTCGCGGTGAGGCGAAGATATCCACTTGGCTGTATGCGATCGCCGCGCGCGTGTGCATCCGCAAGCGCCGCAAGAAGAAAGACGCGCCTGACCGGGAATTGTCCCTCGATGAGTTTCTTCCGACCGAGGAAGGTGAGCTCCGGCTCCAACCCGTCGCTGTTGGGCTCGACCCGGAGCAGGCTCTTCAGAACAAGGAGCTCAAGGACGCACTTGAGGGTGCCGTCCAGGCGCTGCCGAAGCACTACCGCCTGGTCCTGGTGCTGCGCGACATGGAGGGTCTGTCCGCCAAGGAGGTCGGCGGCATCATGGGTTTGAACGCGCGGGCCGTGATATCGCGGCTCCACCGGGCGCGTCTGTTCGTCCGCCAGCGGCTCTCGCAGAAAGGAATTCATGCCTCGTCGAGTGCATAAGACAAAGGTTCGCCCGCCGTCCGGGCATCGGCACGCGGGCCACAGCAAGGCCCGTTGCCTGAAGATCTTCCGGCGGCTCTCGCTCTATCTCGACGGGGAGTTGCCCGACAGCGCCTGCCAGGAGATCCGCAAGCACCTCCGTGGATGCGACAACTGCGAGTTGTTCCTTGTCTCCTTCAATCTGCTTGATAGTCAATGATGTGTGGACCGCTGAATCTCTTGTAGTTGAGCGGTCTCGCAGGGCGTATGGGGGAGAGGAAGACCTTAGCTGAGAAAATTCAACTGGAGGCCTGTCATGACACGAGAGACGATCCGGATCATTGCGCTCTTGGGGGCTTGCGTGTTGGGGGGAACAGGTGCGCCGGCCGAGGCCGCCCGCGACCTGACGTTGGCGGAGGCGCTGGCGTTGGCCGGCCAACACAGTCCGTATCTCAAGGCCTCGTACCACGAGACCGTTGCCGCCGAGGCCCAGCGCGATATTGCCTCAGCGGCGTACTTGCCGAAGGTGGAAGCCAGCGAAACCTTCCTCAACACCAATACGCCGTCGCGGGTCTTCGGGACACTTCTTGATCAGGGGCGGTTCACGCAAGCCGACTTCAGCACGTCCAAGCTCAACCATCCGGGTTCGCTCGAAAATTACAAGTTCGGTATGACCATGACGCAGCCGATTTACAACGGTGGCCGCGAGGTGCTCGGCGTGATGCAAGCCGACATCGGCCGTGAGGTGGCCGGCGAGACGCGGGAGGCGACTCGCCAGCGCGTGCTGTTTGCCGTGACCCTGTCCTATCACGATCTCGTTCTGGCCAAGGCCTCCGCGGAAATTGCCCGCGCGGCGGTGCAGTTGGCCCAGTCCACTGCGAAACAGGTGGAGTCACGGTACAAAAACGGCCTGATCGTGAAATCCGACGTGCTGGAAGCGAAGGTCCGCGTGTCGTCTCTGCAGGAAGAAGTTGTGAGGGCGGAGCAGCGCCGCCGGGTTGCTGCCGTGGCCTTGCGGCACGCGATCGGCCTTGACGAGGATGTGGACGCGGTGGAATCCCTGCCGACCGAGCCTGCCGGCGCGTCTTCCGCGCCGGCGCTCGATGGGGAGACCGCCGTGGCCCTGGAACGTCGCCCCGATTACCGTGCGATTGCCGGTGAAGTGCGCCGGGCGGAGATCGGCAGCCGCATGGCGCGTTCCGCCCTCTACCCGAATGTGAACCTCCAGGGGAGTTACGAGCTGAACAACACGGCTCCGATCAGCTCGAACGGGTCCAGTGGCTATGCCGCACTGGCGGTGGTGAGCCTCAACCTCTTCAACGGGCTCAGCGACAGCGCGAACATCCGGAAAGCCAAAGCCCAGGAAGACAAAATTCGCGAACAGGCGATCGCCAAACGCCGCGAGATTGAAACGGAGGTCGTCGACGCCCTTGCCGCCGTGACCGGCGCGGCCGAACGGATGGCCGTGGTGGACGCGGCGCTGGCTCAGGCACAGGAAAGCCTCCGCATTGCGAAGAATCGTTACGACGCTGGCCTCTCACCGCTGCTCGATCTTCTGGCCGCGGAACAGGCGCTCAATCAGGTCAAACAGGCGCGTCTGCGGGCCGGCTACGACCGCCGGATCAGCCTGGCCCGGCTGGCGCTGGTCACCGGCCGGAACGGGGAGTGAGAGGTCGCCTTCTTCATGGGGAAACGATGGGTCTGGGGAATCGGCGCCGTCCTCGCCGTTCTGGGCGGTGTGGTCCTGTTGGCGACTCGTGAGGGAGGTCGTCCAAGCCCGACCCAATCCGTCGTGGCGCGCCCTGCCTCGCCTGCCGGCTCCACTCCCGTTTCTCTCGTAGAGGTCGCTGCGGGGGATGTCCCGATTCATGTGGAAGCCTCGGGCCGCGTGGCCTCGATGCGGGAGGCCGTCCTTTCCACCAAGCTCCAAGGGACGATTGAAACGCTTGCTGTGCGCGAAGGATCCGTCGTTGCGGCCGGGCAGACGCTGCTCACGCTCGACAACCGGCACATATTGACCCAGCTTGCCGCCGCCGATGCCGAGGTGGAGAACGCGCGGGACCGGCTGGCGCGCATGGAACGGCTCTTTACCGAGGAATCCGTCGCCAAGCAGGAGTTGGAGAATGCCCAACGCGCGTACAAGGTCGCCGCTGCGACAAAGGAAGGAATCGCCGTCCAACTGAGCTACACCGTCGTCAAGGCGCCGTTTGCTGGCGTCGTGACCGAGAAGCGGGTGGAAGTCGGTGAGATGACATCCCCGGGGCTGCCCTTGCTCAAGGTCGAGGACGTCACAAGGCTTCGTCTGGAGGCCACCGTCGCCGAAAGCGACCTCAAGGCCATCAGCGTGAACGACAAGGTGCCGGTTCTTGTGGACGCGCTGGGCACGGAGCCGCTCCAGGGTGTGGTGACACGAGTCCTGCCGACCGGCGATCCGGCGACCCATACGTTTCTGGTCAAGGCGGATCTCCCGCCCGTGCGTGGCCTGAAGAGCGGCATGTTCGGTCGCCTGCGCTTTCAGCACGGCACAGCGAGAACCTTGCTGGTTCCAAGGGGCGCGGTCGTGTCACGAGGCGGGCTGACAGGGGTGTATGTCGTCGGGGCGGACAAGGCGGCGCGGCTCCGGTTCATCAAGCTCGGCCGCTCGTTCGAAGAGCGCGTGGAAGTGGTGTCGGGTCTTACGGCCGGTGAGAAAGTGCTGGCCGACGGCGCCCTGGGCCGCGACGGCGAGCCGGTGACCGCTCAATGAATCTGGGACTCAGCGGGCGAATTGCCGCGCTGTTCATCGGCAGCAAGCTGACGCCGCTCTTCATTGTGGCGGCGCTTCTTCTGGGCGCCCTCGCCGTTGTCGTCACGCCCCGCGAGGAAGAGCCTCAGATCGTCGTGCCGATGGCCGACGTGTTCTTGCCGTTCCCCGGAGCCTCCGCCGCCGTCGTCGAGGAACAGCTCGTCAAGCCGATCGAGCGAAAAATCTCCGAAATCAAAGGCGTGGAGTACGTCTATTCGGTGTCACGGCCCAACGGCGCCCTCGTGATCGTGCGGTTCTATGTGGGGGAGAACCTCGAGAAATCGCTGGTTGATCTGTACGACAAGCTCATGTCCAACCAGGATCTCCTGCCGGACGGCGCGGGGCCCTTCCAGGTCAAGCCGCGGGACATTAACGACGTGCCGATCGTGACGCTCACGCTATCAAGCGGGCGCTACAGCGAGTTCGAATTGCGGCGCATGGCCGACCACGTCCTCGAAGAGGTGAAAAAAGTCCCGCACACGTCCGGCGGTTTCATCGTCGGCGGCCGCTCACGCGAGCTTCGTGTTCTGCTTGATCCGGCGCGCTTGAAAGGGTACGGCCTCACGCCTCTCCAGATCGCCGGTGTCATTCAGGCGGAAAACCGATCCTTGCCTTCCGGTCGTTTGAAGAGCGAGAACCGGGAGCAGTTGCTGGATACGGGGACCTTTCTGCGCGCGCGGGAGGATCTGGAGACCCTGGTGGTCGGGGTAAAAAACGGACGGTCGGCCTATCTCCGTGACGTGGCAACCATCGTGGATGGCCCGGCGGAGGCGACCTCCTATGTCTGGTTCGGCCTCGGTTCCGGACAGAGAGGGGCCCCCTCCCGTCCGGACGGCGAATCTCCGGCTGTCACGGTGGCTGTGGCCAAGCAGCCCGGGACGAACGCCGTCTCGGTGGCCCGCGCCGTGATCACAAAGGTCGAGTCTCTCAAGGGAACTGTGCTCCCTTCCGATGTCGCCGTGACCGTCACGCGGGACTACGGCGAGACCGCCGATGAAAAGACCGATGAGCTGCTCTTCCATCTCGCCATCGCTGTTGTGTCTGTCGTGGTGTTCCTGGGCCTTGTTCTGGGGCCGTGGCCAGCGCTGGTGGTGTCGCTTGCGATTCCCCTCACTCTGGCGCTGACGCTCTTCGTGTCGTTCCTGCTCGGCTACACGATCAACCGGGTGACGCTCTTCGCCTTGATTTTCTCGATCGGGATTCTGGTCGATGACGCGATCGTCGTCGTTGAGAATACCTACCGGCATCTGAAATTGCGGCGTCTGCCGCACCGTGAGGCGTCGATCTTCGCGGTGGACGAAGTGGGCAATCCGACGATCCTGGCCACCTTTGCCGTGATCGCGGCGCTCTTACCGATGGCGTTTGTTTCCGGCCTGATGGGGCCCTACATGCGGCCGATTCCGGTGAATGCCTCGATCGCCATGTTCTTTTCGCTGGTGGTCGCCTTCGTCGTCATTCCCTGGTTTTGCCAGACGTGCTATGCGGAAGGTGCCGTCATGCGAGGCGCCGATCCATCCGTTTCCCAGGAAACGGGCGGGGCCGCGGGGCTTTACAGGCGGATGCTCACGCCGCTGCTGACCAAGCCGGTCCTCAGCTACGTGTTTCTGGCCGGGGTGTCCGTATTGCTGGCGGCCGCGATGGTGCTGTTTTCAACACGCCACGTCGCGGTAAAGATGCTGCCGTTCGACAACAAGAGCGAGTTGCAGCTCGTCATTGATATGCCGGAAGGAACCACGCTGGAGGAGACCGCACGGGTGACGCGGGCCCTGACTCAGTACGTGCGGACGATCCCGGAGGTGCGCAACTACCAGGCCTATGTGGGGACCGCCTCGCCGTTTAACTTCAACGGTCTCGTGCGCCATTACTTCCTGCGGGACAATCCGCATGAAGCCGATATTCAGATCAATCTTGTCTCAAAAGATCGCCGCGCCGCTCAAAGCCATGAGATCGCCCGGCGCCTTCGGCCTGAGGTCCAAGCCATCACCGGGCGGTTCGGCGCGAACGTGAAAGTGGTGGAAGTCCCGCCGGGCCCGCCGGTCCAGGCGGTTTTGGTCGCCGAGGTTTACGGCCCGGACTCTGCCGGGCGAACGAACGCGGCGCGCGCGGTCCGCCGGGTCTTCGAAACCACGCCGGGGGTTGTCGACGTTGATGATTACCGGGAGGCGGACCAGGTCAAGTATGTCTTTGCCGTGGACCGGGCGAAGGCGGCGCTGGCCGGGGTGTCGTCTGATGAGATCGCGCGGACGCTGCGGATGGCGCTGGAGGGCACGAGCGTGGGGCTGGCGCACATGTCGGGGGAAAAGGCGCCGGTGGACATCACGCTGCGGCTTCCCCTCTCCGAGCGCACGGCGCCGGACCGTCTGGAGGCCATCGCCGTCCGGGGGCGGCAGGGAGGCTTGGTTCCGCTGAGGGAACTGCTCACGATGAGCCGGGTCATTCAGGAGCGCGCCATCTACCACAAAAACCTCAAGCCGGTGTCGTACGTCGTCGGGGATGTCGGCGGGACAGGCCACGAGAAAGCCGAGAGTCCCGTCTACGGAGTGCTCGATGGCGGAGCGCGTCTTGCCGGTCTGATCCTTCCCGAGGGCTATCCACTCCGACAACATTACGCGAGCCAGCCGGAATCTGAAGCCGCCGTGGCAGTGAAATGGGACGGGGAATGGCACATCACATACGAGACCTTCCGTGATATGGGCTTTGCCTTTGGGGTCGCCATGCTTCTGATCTATCTGCTCATCGTCGGGGAATTTCAGTCTTTTGTGACCCCGCTGATCATTATGGCGCCGATTCCCCTGACGCTCATCGGCATCGTGCCGGGCCACTGGCTGACCGGTTCATACTTCACAGCGACGTCCATGATCGGCTTCATCGCGCTCGCCGGGATCGTCGTGCGCAACTCCATTCTCCTGGTGGATTTCATCCAGCACCAGCAAGCCGATGGAGTACCGCTGGCCGAGGCCGTCATCACGGCGGGGGCCATCCGGGCCCGGCCGATTGTATTGACTGCGGCTGCATTGATGGTGAGCGCGTTCGTGATCATTTTGGATCCGATCTTCCAGGGTCTTGCCGTCTCTCTCCTCTTCGGTGTCGGAGCCTCGACCCTCCTTTCGCTGGTGGTCATTCCGGTCCTGTATTACAGGCTGGAAGCGTAGGCGCGCGATGCGACGGCGATGTCCTTGCCCGGGAGCACGCGCCGCTTATCGGGGCCTGTCCGGGCTCCTCCGGCTATTCCTGTGGCGCAGAGCCACAGTCGTTTCGCTTCCAACTGTTGCATAGCGGGCCAGCTCTGAGCGCTCCGCATTCACTTTCTCTCCTGCTCCTCAATTTTTTCCGCTTCTTACAGCCATCCGTCGCTTACAGCCACCATGCATGAATCTTGCTGTTCTGCATGGTGAATCCTTCTGGATGAAGCGGTCTCCAAGCTAGAGGCACGCTCACCAAAGGAGGGGAACGCGATGCATCTCAATGACTATCTCAGACTGATCGCGGGGGCGATGGTCCTGGTGTCGCTAACCCTGAGTACTCTGATCCATCCGAACTGGAACTGCCTGGCGCTCTTTGTGGCGCTCAACCTTATTCAATCGGCCTTCACCGGCTGGTGTCCGATGATGGCGCTGTTGCGGCGCCTCGGCGTCCAGGAATAGGCGAAAAGGGGGATATGGCTATGGCACGGGTGGCGATCATCGGCGCATCCATCGGAGGGCTGCCGGCGGCCTACGAATGCCGGGCGATGCTGGGCAAGAAGCATACGGTGACGGTCATTTCGAACGTCGAGAACTTTCACTTCGTGCCGTCCAATCCCTGGGTTGCGGTCGGCTGGCGGACCCGCAAGGACATCAGCTTCGCGCTCGGCCCCGTTCTCCGGAAAAAGGGGATCGAGTTTATCCAGGCGGCGGCGGAGCGGATCGAACCGGAACAGAACCGGGTCGTGACTTCGAAGGGTGAGGTGCCGTACGACTACCTGATCATCGCCACCGGGCCGAAGCTGAATTTTCCCGCCGTGCCGGGCTTGGGCCCCAGCGGGTTCACGCAGTCGGTCTGCACGGTGGACCACGCGGAGCAGGCCTGGGGCGCGTACCAGGGATTCCTCGGCAATCCCGGCCCGATCGTAGTCGGCGCCGCGCAGGGCGCGTCCTGCTTCGGGCCCGCCTATGAGATGGCGTTCATCCTGGACGCCGACCTGCGCAAGAAGCGGTTGCGGAAGAAGGTGCCGATCTACTTCGTCACAGCCGAGCCGTACATCGGCCACATGGGGCTGGCGGGCGTCGGCAAGTCGCGCCGGATGATGGAGGACGAATTCGCGGAGCACTCGATCACGCCGATCACGAATTCCTCCATCAAGGAAGTCCAGCCCGGCAAGATGATTCTGGAGAGCGGGCAGGAGGTGCCGTTCCGCTATTCGATGATCATCCCGCCGTTCGCCGGCGTGGACGCGGTGGCCGGAACGCCGGGGCTTTGCAACCCCAAGGGCTTCGTCAACATCGACCCGTACCAGGCCAACCCCAAGTACAAGAACATCTACGCCGTTGGGGTCTGCGTGGCGATCCCGCCGGTCGAGCAGACGCCGGTCCCGACGGGCGCGCCCAAGACCGGCTACATGATCGAGTCCATGGTGTCGGCCGCGGTGCACAACATCAAGGCGGACATCGGGAACGACCCGAAGCGCGACACCGCCACCTGGAACGCGATCTGCCTGGCCGACATGGGCGACACGGGCGTGGCGTTCGTTGCGCTGCCGCAGATGGCGCCGCGCAATGTGACCTGGGCTAGGAAGGGCAAGTGGGTGCACCTCGCCAAGATCGGGCTGGAGAAGTATTTCCTCCACAAGATGAAGCGGGGCGTCAGCGAGCCCTACTACGAGAAGGCGATCCTGAAGGCGCTCGGCATCGTCAAGCTGGAGAAGACGGCATGAGGCACGCGCGATCAGCGACAGTCATTTGGGGTACTCTGGGCGCCCTGGGCGTCCTGGCGTTTTCCTGGGCATTAGCGACCGGGTCGCATGTCCAGGTCCCCAAACACGGTGAAGAGATCGAGTGCGGTCCCTCGCCGAATCAGGCGGAGCTGCGCGGCCTGCTGGCCGAGATGATGCGCGCGTGGGTTCCTCCGCGAAAAGAACCGGCCGCTCTTCCGAATGCGGACAGCCGCGGCGCCAAGTTGATGGGCACATACTGCGCGCAATGCCATGGACTGCCCGATCCCCGGGCCTACAGTGCGGACGAATGGCCCCGCGTCATGGAACGCATGTCGCTCCGGATCAAGGCACTCGGAAGCCGGCGCTGTCATCTGCTGCAACTGGCGGTTCCCACCGCCGAGGAAAAGAGCGCGATCCTGGCCTATCTCCGGCAGAGCGCCTTTGAGTCGCTCAATGCCGGTCCGAAGGTTCCCCTGACCGGGGAAGGAGCCATGGCGTACCTCAGTTTCTGTTCGCAGTGCCACGACCTGCCGCACCCGCGCCAGCACCTCCCGTCCGAATGGCCGAAGGTGGTGGACCGGATGCAGGACTACGCGTACTTCATCGGCCGCCGGACGATCACGGACAAGGAGAACGCCGCCATCACGGAATTCCTGAAGAGCCAGGCGAGGTGACGGCCCAAGAACCACAGTCATGAACCTGACCGTCACCTATAAGGGAGGCACTCGGTTCGATGTCGCGAGCGGCACGCACACGCTCGTGACAGATCAGCCGATTGCAGACGGCGGCGGCGACGCCGGCATGAGCCCGGTGGAGCTTTTCGTCGGCTCGCTGGCGAGCTGTGTCGCGTACTTCGTAGGCCGGTACTGCGCGCGGCATCAGATTCCGTGCGAGGGGTTCGCGGTGGACGTTGAGTGGTCCTTCGCCGAGCAGCCCCATCGCGTGGGGGCGGTGGAGCTTCGCGTCAACCTTCCGTCGGCCGTGACGCCGGAACAGCGGGACAAGCTCCTCAAGGTCGCCCACGGCTGCACGGTGCACCAGTCCATCACCAATCCGCTGAAGGTGGGAATTCAACTCATTGCGCGCGGGTTGTAATCGTCCCATGAACTATAAATGGTGGTTTGTTGGATCGCTCGCTCTGTGGATGAGCACAATCGCAGTGGCGGGCTATCTCTTCGTGAAGGGGCAGACCGTGCCGGGCCAAGACGCCCGTACTGCGATTGCGCTGAGGGAAGCTGAACGGGACCAGATACTCGCCGAAATGCGGCACCTGCTGAAATCAGTCCACGGCGTCCTGCAAGGGGTCTCCGCGCAGGACCTGAGCGGGGCCGGCAAGTCCGCGCGAGCCGCCGGTATGGCCATGGCCGCAGATGTCAATCTTGCGTTGATGGCTAAACTGCCGCTGACCTTCAAGGCCATGGGCATGTCGGTGCACCGGGATTTCGACGGGCTGGCGGACGGCATTCAATCCGGCGAGCGAAGCGAGCAGGTCCTCAAGCGGCTCGCCGAGCTGACGAGCCGTTGCATCGCCTGCCACGACCTCTATCGCTTCTCGACCAGCCAATGAGTCTTCTTACCCGGCCGGGCAAGTTCGCCGATTGTCTTCGGTGCCACGTTGGAGGACAATTGGAGATCGAGGGAGACTGAGAGATGGATCTCCATGCCGGCGATGCGCTGCTGGTCGCGGATATCCAGAACGATTTTTTGCCGGGGGGCGCTCTGGGGGTGGCGCGCGGCGATGAAGTCGTTCCGGTCCTGAACCGTTATGTCGTAGGCTTTCACGCGCGCGGGTTGCCGGTCGTCGCGACGCGGGACTGGCATCCTCCCAATCACTGCTCGTTCCGGGAGCAGGGCGGCATCTGGCCTGTCCACTGCATGCGGGGCTCCACGGGCGCCGCGTTCCATCCTGACTTCCATCTGCCGCCCTCCGCGATCGTCATTTCCAAAGCCACCGACCCCCGGAAGGAGGCCTATTCGGCCTTCGAAGGGACGGCCCTGGACGAGCGCTTGAGGGAATTCGACGTGCGGCGCCTGTTCATCGGCGGGCTGGCGACCGACTACTGCGTGCTCAATACGGTCCGGGACGCCGTGGCCCGCGGCTATGCCGTGTGCCTGCTGGTGGACGGGATCCGTGCGGTGAATCTGAAACAGGACGATGGGTGCAGGGCCGAGGAGGAGATGATTCGCCTGGGAGCCGTCCCGATCAGGCTCGAGGACCTGGCCCTATGAAACCGCAGTCCAGCGTTCTGCTCACCGATCTGTACCAGCTCACCATGCTGCAGGGGTACTTCGACCGGCATATGGAGGAGACGGCGGTCTTCGAGTTCTTCGTGCGCAAACTGCCGCCTCGTCGCGGATTCCTGGTGGCGGTCGGCCTGGAGCAGGTGCTGGACTACCTTGAGACCTTGCGCTTCGAGCCATGGGAGCTGGAGTGGATCGGCAGGAGCGGGCGGTTCAGCCGGGCGCTGGTGGATTATCTGGAGCGGTTCCGGTTCACCGGCGAGGTGCATGCCGTGCCGGAAGGGACCGTCTTCTTTCCCGACGAACCGATCGTACGGGTGACGGCCCCCCTGCCGCAGGCGCAGCTGGTGGAAACCCGCCTGATCAATCTGTTGCATTTCCAGACACTGGTCGCGTCCAAGGCCGCGCGCATGGTCCTGGTGGCGCAGGGCAGGCCGCTGGTGGACTTTGGGTTGCGCCGCGCGCACGGCGAAGAGGCCGGCCTGTTGGCGGCGCGCGCGAGCTACCTCGCCGGCTTTTCCGGGACGGCCACGGTGCTGGCAGGGGCCCGCTTCGGCGTGCCGGTGTACGGCACGATGGCGCACTCGTTCATTCAGGCTCACACGGATGAGGCGGAGGCGTTCGAGCATTTCGCCCGGGCACAGCCGGAACACGCCGTGCTCCTGCTTGACACCTATGACACGGAGGCGGCGGCCCGCAAAGTGGTCGCGCTGGCGCCGCGCTTGCGCACGCAGGACATCACCCTCAAAGGCGTCAGGCTGGACAGCGGCAACCTGGCCGACCATGCACGGAGGGTTCGGCGCATCTTGAACGACGGGGGCCTGCCCGACGTGCAGATCGTGGCCAGCGGCAATCTGGACGAATACGCGCTCCAGGAACTCCTTGCCGCCGACGCGCCGATTGATTCCTACGCCGTGGGCACGCACATGACGACGTCCTCCGATGCGCCGTTTTTGGACTGCGCCTACAAGCTCCAGGAGTACGCGGGCCGCGCAAGCCGCAAGCGTTCGGAGGGCAAGGCGACCTGGCCGGGCCGCAAGCAGGTGTACCGTCATGTGGGATCGGACGGGCGCCTGGCCCATGACGTGCTGACGCTGGCCGATGAGGGGACAGAGTTGAAATCCGTCCCCGACGGCGAGGCGTTGATTCAGCCGGTGATGCGTGACGGCAGGCGGCTGGCGTCCGCTCCTGCCCTGGCAGATCTCCGCGCGCGGGTCGCCGCCGAACTGGCGCGCCTGCCGGAGCACCTGCGGCGCCTGCAGGACGGTCCGCCGTATCAGGTCAGGCTCTCCCAGGCCCTGCGGGATCTGACCAAGGCGGTGGATGAGCGGGAGTAGGGCGTCAGCCTTTCTTATCCAGGTGGACGGCGAGGTGAGGCGCTTTCTTCAGGGCGGATGAACCCTCGATCAGCGGCTTGGTGAATTCCAGCCCTGCGTGCGCTCTGTCCTTCCAGACGACCGTGGCGGTCAAGTCTTCGATGACTACTCGCCCATCGTCGCTTTCCATGCGAAAGCGGACGGTGACCGGCTGGTTTCTCTTCAAGTCCTGCCGGATAGCGACTGCGACGCCGGTCCGGCTCAGATTGTTCAGACTTCCCCAGTAGGTCACGTCCCCGTCGGCCACCACGATGTCCACGTGCTTGCTGAGATGGAAGCGCGGCAAGACCCGGCGCTCCTTGCCGGGGGGGCCTAGGTCTTTTCCGGTCGTCGTCATGTTCGCGGTGACCTCCTGTTTCGCGGTTCCCCGGTTCGCGGAGGCATATTGTAATCCCGGATCGGCCGCGACCCAAGAGAAAAGTTGACAGGGTTCCGGTCCTGTGCCATTCGTGTAGGGCGATGGCTGATCGGCTCTCGGCGATCATGCGGGCCTCCTGGCTGATCCTGAAGAGGACGACCGTCAAATTTTTCGACGACAACGGACTGTTTCTGGCGTCCGGTCTTGCGTTCGACCTCCTGCTGTTCTGCATCCCCTTCTCGCTGCTGATCGTGTCGGCGCTGGGCTACGCCATGGGTAGCTCCGAGCGGGCCATTGAAGCGTTGCAGGCTGTCCTGCAGGAGCTGCTGCCGATCACGCGCGAGGCCTTCATGGGGAATCTGTCGATGATTCTCGAGAACAAGGGTCTCTTAGGGCTGCTGGGCGGGTCGCTGTTTTTCCTGACGAGCAGCCTGACTTTCGGGTCGGTGCGCGGCGTGCTCAACACCGTGTTCCAGGTCCGATCCCCGTCACATTTTTTCAAAGGAAAAGCGGAAGACGTCCTCGTCATGCTTCTCGCCGGAGCGCTGCTGGCGTTAATGATCGGGCTTACCTCGCTGCTGACTCTGGCCGAAAGCTTGCTGGAACGATTCCCGCGCCTCGAGGCGGTGATCGGACCGGGATGGGTGTTCACCGGCGATATCCTCGGCTTCCTGTTCACGCTGGCGCTGTTCTATCTGCTCTATCGCTTCTGCCCCGCCAAGACGCTGCAGCGCCCCGCGCTCTTCGTGGCCGCCTTTACCGGAGCCACGCTCTTCGAGCTCTCCAAATGGATCTTCGCCTGGTATGTGGATGTGTCCGGGAGCGCGGCTGCCTGGTACGGGACGGTCGGCAGTCTGTTCTTCTTGCTGATGTGGGACTACTATGCCTGCGCAGTGCTCATCCTGGGCGCGGAAGTCGGGTGGAGCCTCCAGCAGGAGAACCACCATTCCGCTTTTCACTCGGACCGACCGTGAGGAACTATGGCGTTCTGCCCCTCTGCAAGGGTGCGGGGATGGTGAATTCTGCTACAGCCTGCCTCACCCAGGCCCCTTTTCCAGACGGCCCGCTCTTGGCCTTGCCTTTGCACATCCGCCTTAGCAGGATCGAGGAGTAGTCATGCCCTGGGACACGATCATCAAGTCGCGACGGGAGTGGGCCGTCGTCCCGAACCTTCACGACTATGGACAGGTGCGCACGGCCTTCTCGTGGGACAAGGCTCGCCGGGAACTGGACGGCCTTCCGGGCGGGGGGCTCAATATCGCGCATGAGGCGGTGGACCGTCACGCCGCCGGCTCGCGCCGGGACCACCTGGCCCTCCGGTGGCTGGGCAAGAGCGGCGAGCGCCGCGACTTTACCTTCGCCCGGCTCCGCGAACTCGCAAACCACTTCGCGAACGTTCTGCAGGGGCTCGGCGTGGCCAAGGGCGATCGGGTCTTTGTCCTCGCGGGCCGGATCCCCGAGCTCTACATCGCCGCGCTCGGCACGCTCAAGAACCGGAGCGTCTTCTGCCCGCTGTTCTCGGCGTTCGGCCCCGAGCCTATCCGCGCGCGCATGGCGATCGGCCAGGCGAAGGTCCTCGTCACCACGGAATCGCTCTACCGCCGTAAGGTAGAAGGGATTCGGGCCGCGCTGCCCGATCTCGCTCACGTCATCCTCGTCGGGGACGATCACCAGCCGACCGACGTGCCCGGCACGCATGACTATCACCGGCTGATGGAGCAGGCCGGCGGCCACTTCGAGATTCAACCGACCGACCCCGAGGACGCCGCCCTGCTGCACTTCACCAGCGGGACCACCGGCACGCCGAAAGGGGCGGTCCATGTGCATGGCGCGGTCATCGCGCACCACATCACCGGCAAGCTCGCCCTTGATTTGCAAAACGACGATGTGTTCTGGTGCACGGCGGATCCCGGCTGGGTCACCGGCACGTCCTATGGCATCATTGCGCCGCTGACGAACGGCGTCACGGGCATCATCGACGAGGCCGACTTCGAAGCGGAGCGCTGGTACCGCATCATCCAGGATGAGAAGGTCACCATCTGGTACACCGCGCCGACCGCCATCCGCATGATGATGAAGTCCGGCCTCGAGCCGATCCGCAAGTACCGTCACGGCTCGCTGCGCTTCCTCGCCAGCGTCGGCGAGCCCCTCAACCCCGAAGCGGTGGTCTGGGGCCAGCATGCGTTCGGCCTGCCGTTCCACGACAACTGGTGGCAGACCGAGACGGGCGGCATCATGATCGCGAACTATGCCGCCATGGACATCAAGCCCGGCTCGATGGGCCGTCCGCTGCCGGGTGTGATCGCGGGGGTCGTCCGCAAGACCGACAAGGGAACGGTCGAGGAGATCATTGAGCCCGACGTGCAGGGCGAGCTGGCGCTCAAGCCCGGCTGGCCCTCCATGTTCCGGGGCTACTGGAACGAGCCTGAGCGCTACAAAAAGTGCTTCATCGGCGGGTGGTATCTCACCGGCGATCTCGCCAAGAGGGACAAGGACGGGTACTACTGGTTCGTCGGCCGGGCCGATGACGTGATCAAGACGTCCGGCCACCTGGTCGGGCCGTTCGAGGTCGAGAGCATCCTGATGGAGCACAAAGGCGTGGCCGAGGCCGGCGTGATCGGGAAGCCCGATCCCGTGGCGGGGGAAGTGGTGAAGGCCTTCGTGTCCCTCAAGGACGGGTTCGAGCCGACCCATGAGTTGCGGAAGGAGTTGCTGGGGTTCGCGCGCGTGCGACTCGGCGCAGCCGTCGCGCCGAAGGATCTCGAGTTCCGGCCCACGCTGCCCAAGACCCGGAGCGGCAAGATCATGCGGCGGCTGCTTAAGGCGCAGGAGCTCGGGCTCCCGGTGGGGGACACCTCGACGCTGGAGGGGAGCGAATGAGCTGTTTTGCCGAAGCCGGCATGCCGGACCTGGACCGGGCGCATGGGCTCGTGCTCCTCCGTGAGATGATCCGCATCCGCCGCTTCGAGGAGAAGTCGGTGGAGCTCTACAGCGCCGGCAAGATCCGGGGGTTCCTTCACCTGTATATAGGCGAGGAGGCGGTCGCGGTCGGCGCGATGCAGGCGCTCACGCCGGACGACGCCATCGTCGCGACCTATCGCGAGCACGGGCATTCTCTCGTGCGGGGCACGCCGGCGGGGCCGCTGATGGCGGAGTTGTACGGCAAGGCCGACGGCTGCAGCCGCGGACGCGGCGGCTCGATGCACTTCTTCGACGCCGCGCGCCGGTTTTACGGCGGCTTGGCGATCGTGGGCGGCGGATTGCCGGTCGCGGTCGGGCTCGCGCTGGCCGACAAGTTGCAGGGCCGGTCGCGTGTGACCGCGTGCTTCTTCGGCGACGGCGCGGTGGCGGAGGGCGAGTTCCATGAATCGCTCAATCTCGCCGCGTTGTGGAAGCTACCCGTGCTCTTCCTCTGCGAGAACAATCTCTACGCGATGGGGACGGCGCTGGCCCGGCACCAGGCGCAGACCGACATCACGCTGAAGGCCAAGGGAGACGGCGTGCCGGCCGAGGCGGTGGACGGCATGGACGTGCTGGCGGTGGAGGAGGCGACGAGACAGGCGGCGGCCTCGGTGAGATGCGGCGACGGCCCGTACCTCCTGGAATACCGGACCTATCGGTTCCGCGCCCACTCGATGTACGACCCCGAGCTGTACCGGAGCAAGGACGAGGTCGAGCAGTGGAAACAGCGCGATCCGATCGCGACCTATGAGGCGCGTCTGCGGCAGTGGGGGCTGCTCACCGATGAGGAACTGGCCAAGATCGAAGCGGCTGTGGACGCCGAGATCGCGGAGGCGGTCGCCTTCGCGGAAGCCGGGTCGTGGGAGCCGGTCGAGGACCTGACGAAGGACGTGTACACGCCGCCGCAGGCTGCAGGCTAGAGGCCATAGGCGATGGGCCGGGACCTGATTAGACGATGAGGAAGCTCAAGTACAGAGAGGCCGTGCGAGAAGGATTGCGGGAAGCGCTCAAGAGCGATCCGCGCGTCTTTCTGATGGGGGAAGACGTCGGCAAGTACGGGGGCACCTACGCGTGCAGCCACGGCCTTCTGGAGGAGTTCGGCCCCGACCGGATTCGCGACACGCCGCTGTCGGAATCCACCTTCGTCGGCGCCGGCATCGGCGCGGCGCTCGGCGGCATGCGGCCGATCGTCGAGGTGATGACCGTGAACTTCAGCCTCCTGGCGCTGGATCAGATCGTCAACAACGCCGCCACCATCCGGCACATGTCCGGCGGGCAGTTCAGCGTGCCGCTCGTCGTGCGGATGGCCACCGGGGCGGGACGCCAGGTCGCGGCGCAGCACTCCCACAGCCTCGAGGGGTGGTACGCGCACATTCCCGGGATCACGGTGGTGACGCCCGCGACGCCGGCCGATGCGAAGGGCATGCTGCTGGCCGCGCTCCGCGAGCCGGACCCGGTCTTCATCTTCGAGCACGCGATGCTCTATCCCATGGAAGGCGAGGTCGACGAGCACGCCGGCCCAGTGGACATCAGCAGGGCGGCGGTGCGCCGGCCCGGCAAGGACGTCTCCCTGCTCACGTTCGGCGGCTCGCTGTGGAAGACTCTGGAAGCCGCCGATCAGCTGGCCCTCTCCGGCATCGAGGCGGAGGTGATCGATCTCCGCGTGCTCCGGCCCCTGGACACGCCGTCGATCCTGGCCTCCGTGCGGAAGACGCATCGCGCCGTGATCGTGGATGAGGCCTGGCGCACGGGCAGCTTTGCGGCGGAGATCAGCGCACAGATCATGGAAGGCGCCTTTTACGACCTCGACGCGCCGGTGGCGCGCGTGTGCGGCGCCGAGGTGCCGATCCCCTATCCAAAGCACCTGGAAGACGCGGCCCTGCCGCAGGCCGCCGCGATCGTCAAGGCCGTCCAGGAGATGCGGCATGGCTGAGTTCACAATGCCCTCGCTCGGGGCGGACATGCAAGCCGGCACGCTGGTCGCCTGGCTGAAGAAACCGGGTGAAACAGTGAAGAAGGGCGACATCATCGCGGAGGTCGAGACCGACAAGGGCGTCATCGAGATCGAGAGCTTCATGACCGGCGTATTGGAGCGGACGCTTGTCGAGCCCCTGACGAAAGTGCCGGTGGGCACCGTGCTGGCGATCATCCGCGAGGAAGGAAAGCCGGCTACCGTGTCCCAACCGGTTGTGCCTGCCGCCGGGACGGGGCGGCTCAAAGTGTCCCCCGCGGCGAAGCAACTGGCCGCCGAGCTGAGTGTCGATCTTTCCGCCGTGCAAGGCACGGGTCCCGACGGCGCGATCAGCCGCGCCGACGTCGAAGCCGCCGCCGCGCAGGCACCTCTAGCCCCTAGCCCCGCGCCACGAGCCGGCGAAGCAGGCGATCGCCTGCTTCGCATGCGGCAGACCATCGCGGCGGCCATGGCGCGCTCCAAACGGGAGATCCCCCATTACTACGTCGGCACGACCATCGACATGGAACGGGCCCTGACGTGGCTCGCCGAGGAGAACCTGAAGCGGCCGGTGAAAGAGCGGCTCCTCTACGGCGTGCTGCTGCTCAAGGCGGTGGCCCTGGCCTTGCGGGAGGTGCCCGAGCTGAACGCCGTGTGGAAAGGCAATGAAGTCGTGCGGAGCGAGGCCAGGCACGTCGGCGTGGCGATCTCGCTGCGGCAGGGCGGCCTCATCGCGCCCGCCCTGCACGATACGGACAAGCAGAGCCTCGGCGACCTCATGCGGAACTTCCGCGACCTCGTGAACCGCGCCCGCGCCGGCGCGTTGCGGAGCTCGGAGCTGTCCGATCCGACCATCACCGTGACCAGCCTGGGCGAACAGGGCGTCGAGTCGGTCTATGCCGTCATCTATCCGCCGCAGGTCGCGATCGTCGGTTTCGGCAAGCTCGTCGAGCGGCCCTGGATCGTGGACAAGCAGGTCGTTCCGCGCTCCGTGCTGACGGCCACGCTGTCGGCCGACCATCGGGTGAGCGACGGCCATCGTGGCGGGTTGTTCCTGGCGGCCGTGGACCGTCTCTTGCAGGAACCGGAGGGGCTATGACGCCGAAGCTGACGTGCGACGAGATCACAACCACCGTGCTGCGGGCGCTCGGCGAGATCGCGCCCGAGGCGGACCTCGCGGCGATCAAGCCGGACGTGAGCTTTCGCGACCAGCTCGACATCGACTCCATGGACTTCCTGAACTTCGTGATCGCCGTGCACGAGGCGCTGCGCGTCGAGATTCCCGAGGCCGACTATCCGAAGCTGATCACGCTGAACGGCTGCGTCGCGTACCTGTCGGCGCTTCTCGCGGAGAAGACCTCCGCATAGGATGGAGGGGGATACGACATGCTCGACAATGCAAAGAAGCTACATCTGGCCTTGAAAATCCTGACGGTCCTGCAGGAGGACGACCTCCCGCTGGCCGACGCGGAGGAGATCCTGCGCCGGACGCTGGCGATGCTGCAGGCCTGGCACGGCGAGAAAGGCGGGGCGGGACGGTAGCGTGAAGGGGGAGAAGGACATGCAGACGTCGCTGCTCGGAGAAAAGCTCCAAACGATCTACCGCGACATCGCCGAGCAGGCCGGACGGGCGCGCGCCGAATACCAGTGCTCCGACCGGGACTGCGAATGCAGCCGTGATAACCTGCTGGCCTACCTGGCGTTGCGCGAGCATGACTTGCAGGAATTGCAGCTCGAGCTGGCCGAGCAGGGCCTGTCGTCGCTGGGACGCCTCGAGAGCAACGTGCTGCTCAGCGGCCAACAAGTCCTGAAGCACCTGGGTGTGTCCGTTCCACTCACCGAACTCCATGCGCCCACATCGGCTCAGGCGCGGGCCCTTCTCGCCCAGCGCAGCCGGGCGCTTCTCGGCCGGCCGCGCGAGGGACGCGGGACCCGGATCATGGTGACGCTCGACGCATCCGTCATCCACCAGCCGGAACTGCTGGAGCAATTGCTGGTCCAGGGCATGGACATCGCCCGCATCAACTGCGCGCACGACTCCGCGCACGAATGGGCCAGGATCATCGACGCGATCCGCCATGCCGAGGAGCGGCTGAACCGGAAAGGGCAGGGCGTGGGGCGCCGCTGCCGGATCCTGATGGACCTGGCCGGTCCCAAGGTCCGCACCGGTCCGCTGGCGCTCGAAACCCGCCCGCTGAAACTTTCAGTCCCCAAGGATCCCCTGGGCCGGCCCTGCAGCCTGCTCGAAGGGTATCTCGACAGTCAGGCCTCCCAAACCGAGCGGATGCGCGTCTTCGGCGAAGGGCCGCGGTTCGTGATTGCGCTTCCTCAGCAGGCCGGCGTGGAGGACCTGCGGGTGGGAGACATGTTGCGCGTGGAGGACACCCGTGAGCGCATCCGCCGGCTGTACGTGATGGATCGCGTGAGCCCGACGCGGGTCAGGGTGGGCCTGGAGCGGACGGCCTACGTGCAGGAAGGGACCGTGCTGCGCACCGAGCACAGCGCCGTCTTCACGGTCGGGCCGGTGATGCCGCAGCCGGTGGACTTGCGGGTGCAGGCAGGGGACACGCTGTTCCTGTACCACGACCCGGCGCGGCTCGGCCATCCGGCGCAGGGCGAGAGTCCCGCCGGCATCAGTTGTACCCTGCCGGAGATCCTGGCGCACGTGAAGCCCGGCCAGCGGGTGTTCGTCGATGACGGCAAGATCGCGGCAGTGGTCCGGGCCTGCCGCGAGGACTGCCTGGAACTGGAGATCACCGCGCCCCGCGGCATCCCGGCGCGCATCAGGCCGGAGAAGGGCCTGAACTTCCCCGATTCGACGATCGACGTGCCGGCGCTCACCGATCAAGACCGGCAGGATCTGGCCTTCGTGGTCAGGCATGCGAACGCGGTCGGGTTGTCCTTCGTGCATCGCCCCGGGGACCTCTGCGATCTTCGCGACGCGCTGGGGGAACTCGACCATGCCGACATGGGTATCGTGGTCAAGATCGAGACCAAGGAGGCGATCCACCGGCTGTCGCAACTGCTGCTCGCCGGACTCGACCTGCCCAAGTTCGGGGTGATGATCGCGCGCGGCGACCTGGCGGTCGAGGTCGGGTTCGAGAACCTGGCCCTGGTGCAGGAAGACATCCTGTGCCTGTGCGAGGCCGCGCATGTGCCCGTCATCTGGGCGACCCAGGTGTTGGAGACCCTGGCGAAGAGCGGCCTGCCGGCCCGCGCCGAGATCACCGACGCGGCCATGGGCCAGCGCGCTGAGTGCGTGATGCTCAACAAGGGCGAGCACGTCCTTGAGGCGGTGAAGACGCTGGCCGGCCTGTTGAGCTCCCAGGAGCGGCACCGGATCAAGAAGCGGCAGGTGTTCCGGGACATCACCGCGCAACAGGGCGTGTTCAAGAGCCTGCCCCCTGGCCAGGCCCCTGAGCGACGGCCATAAAGACGGGGAGGAACGGATTTGGAAAACGTCGCGGCATCTCTGCGGGGCAGGCCCATGGAACGGCAGGTGGAAGTGAAAGCCGGTACCGCTGTGCTCCAGGGGATCTTCGGCCTGCCGGAGTCCCGCGGCGTGGTGGTGTTCGCGCACAGGAGCGGCAACGGACGGCTGAACCCGCGCAATGCGATGATGGCGCGTCTGTTGCGGGAAGGAGGGCTGGCCACGTTCATGGTGGACCTGCTGAAGCCCGACGAGGCGCAGGTGCTGCACAACATCTTCGATATCAAATTGCTGGCGGACCGGATGCTGGCGGCCACGGAGTGGGTCGCGCAGCAGCCGGAGACCAAGGGGCTGCGCATCGGCTGTATGAGCACGAGCAACGCCTCGGCCGCAGCCTTGCAGGCGGCGGCCCGGTCCCGGGATGTGGTGGCGGCGGTGGTCTCGCGCGGCGGGCGCCCGGACCTGGCGCGAACGTTTCTGCCGAAGGTGAAGGCCCCCACGCTGTTGATCGTGGGCGAGAACGACCCGGCGGCGATCGAGCAGAACCAGAAGGCCTATGAGCAGCTCGTCTGCCCCAAGGAGTTGATTGTCGTGCCGGGGGCCTCGCACCTGTTCGAAGAGCCCGGGACCTTCGATCAAGTCGTCTCACAGGCGCGGGCGTGGTTTTTACGCTACCTGGTGCAAGAGCCCGCGTAACGCGGGCAAGTGGTGCCTGGCTCGCTCTGGTGCCCGGCACCGTTCTTCCACTCCCAAGGTGGCACGGGGACTGTCACCCTTTCGTTTCATCAAAGGTGACTGTCCCCCTTCTTGTGCCGTAGCTGTATCTTTTTGGATTCACGCGCCGGCCGCCTTCTTGAAGAACAGGCGGGCGTGGGGGAAAAGAAACCGGCTCCGCAATATCGCGATCTGGATGCCCTTGCAGGATCGTGGACGAAAGCGGAGGCGGTTGCCTTATTCCCACCAACGACATATGGATTGCTGCGAGCGCGATGCAGCATGGACTGTCGATTCTCACCACGGATGCTCATTATCAGCAGGTTCCCCAGGTGCTGGTTCGCTATATGGCGCCAGGCTGAGCCTCAAGCCCGCCCGGCGACCACCTCATCGTCGGCCAGAAACAGTAAGTCTTTCCCGCATCTTCCTCATCCGATTCCCTGAACTGCTTCGGTGTATCCAATCAGATAAAGCGGCTCCTTTCGATAATCCACGTACGCTTGACAAGGTAATCGCTTTGGAGTAGGTCTGCGCCTAAAAAGTAAACCCTTCCCTTGATTGTGGAGGCGAATATGAGACACAGACTTCTCATAACGGCTTTGGGTGTGGTTTTCGCCCTCTCCGCCTTTGGCTGTTCAGCATACAAGGCCATGAATCAGCCTGACGAGAAAAACCTTTCGGTCATTCTTGCTCCTGGGAGCGACAGAGATCTGGTCAGAGCAGAACTTGGTCAACCGCTTTCCTATGGCAAGGACAGCGAAGGAAATGAGTACGAAGTGTATTCTTTCGTGGATGGGTACAACACAGCGACCAAATCGTCCCGAGCATTTTTTCATTTTGCGGCTGATGTGGTTACTCTTGGCCTTTGGGAAATAATAGGCAATCCCATTGAAGGCGCATATAAGGGAGACAAAATGACTTATCGTGTCATCTACAAGAGTGGCAAGATTAGTAAAGTTGAGAACTTGACCCCTCCATCTTCGAATACTACTTCTACGCAAGAGACGACTCCTCAATCGGATACAGGAAAGTAAAGTCTCGGACTCAGCATGAGACCCAGTGTAACCCGTGTGGTCTGGGCTGCCTTGATTCTGTTCACGCTCTCCGGCTGTAGTGACTACCATGTTGCCAAGTCTGACGTGGCCTTTCCTCCCGCCGCTGCAAGCGGCAGCGATCCCGTGCTGTTAGTGGTCGGCGTCAAGGTCGTTGGACAGTCACTGTCCGGTGGATTTGTCGACATGGGACCCGCCTTTGCCTCACGTCTCTCCATTGCGCGTCTGTTCAAATCCGTTCTCTATCCGGTAAAGCCTGAAGATAAGCCTGATCTGGTGATTGAGGCTAACTTTTCGGGAAAGCATGTGGGGGACAGTTCTTCGTTCGCTAAAGGTTTTTTCACCGTCATCTTGCTGTTCTTCCCTGCGATGGCCGTTGAATATGAAGATCATTACATCTCAACCGCCGCTGTCACCATCACGAAAAGTGGACAGCAACTCAAATCATACTCGGCAGGTTCGGATGTGCTAGTCGAGTCGAAGCTCTTTGCTTCGGATGCTGATATTCAGAGGGCAGGCATCGCTGCGGCTACGAATGGCGTAATGGATCGAATTCTTGCACAGCTATATAATGACAGAGCGTTCTTCGCCGGCCTGCGCGAAGGATCGCAATAGCGATCTGAATTAGATTTCTGGTGAATGAAATAGATCAGGGCAAGGCGTTATTTTCTGAGAAGAGGAGTACTTATGATGTGCAAGAGGAGAATGGCAGTGGCGTTCGTTCTGCTTTTGGGGGTACAAGCTTTGGCCGGTTGTGCCTCTACCCCGACCATGCCCTCAGTTGAAGGCGTGATCTTTCAAACCCCCGTTGACGTAGTACAAAAAGCTGGAGTTGACGCACTGGTGGTTACTGGTTTTGATGTTCAGAGAGTCGAGCCGCTCTATATCGAAGGGTTCAGACCCCGGAAAATTGGTTTGCTTGTTGGTTCGGGTGGAGAAACGGTTGGAATATGGCTGGAAAACCTCGGGCCATCTCAAACCCGGGTGCGTGTCGATACAGCTAAGTCTTTTGTCGGCATTGTAGGTCAGTAAAACTGGAATACGGAAATTCTTTCGGAAATGATCAAAACGCTGAGAAAGTGAGAATGGTCTCCAGGAAGATTTGAGAGGGCCGATGATCATGGATCGGGCAAGGTATGCGCTAGGTGTTTTGTTTGTCTGCATGCTTGCTTCTTCCTGCGCGACCACTCAGAGCCGGTATGTCATGTTGGGTCAGACTTATCCGCCTCGTTCAATTGATTGTGATGTCGAGGTGTTCAAAACGAGTGTGCCGAGCAAGGGGTTTATCAAGATTGCGCGTATAGACGCGCATCTGGAAAAGAGCCACTTCATCAAGTCCGACTTTGAAGACGCTCTTCCGGAGCTAAAAAAACAGGCATGCCTGTCGGGAGCAGATGCGATTATTGAAATACAAGAACGGTCTTCATCTGTTCTTGAAACGAAAATTTATCATGTCACTGCTACAGGTATTAAGTACAAGGACGAGTCGGGCAAGTAACTTCGAAGGGTTAGCGGAACTTAACTCAGAACCGGTCCGAGCAGTTCTTTCAAGCGAGTTGTGATTTCTGAAGGGGCGAGTTTGGTGACGGTGCCGGCGGGGAGCATTGGGTGCGGTTTCTTGAGTCTTCGAGCCTGGGACTGATAAGATCGCACCGAGTAAGGAGGGGCCATTGAAACGGCTATACGATCTGGGCGCGGAGGAGCGCTTGCGGGTCAAGGATCAGGTGGCGGCCATTTTGGCCGCCGAACCCCTTGTCGCGTTTGCCTATCTCTACGGCTCTTTTGCAGAATCACAGCCTTTCCACGACATTGACGTCGGGGTCTATCTCAGCGGTCCCGACCCTGACCAAGACATGCCTTTCTCCGTCGTCCTGGCCCAGCGCCTGAGCGAGCGTCTGAAATTGCCGGTGGATGTACGAATCCTGAATGAAGCGCCGGTTTCCTTTCTTCATCACGCCTTGAGCGGCAAACTCCTTGTGAGTCACGATGATGATCTCCTTTCCGACATTATGGAAGACACCATCCGACGCTATCTGGACATGGCCCCCCTCCTGCGACGGAGCGCGAAAGAGGCCTTCGCGGAATGAGTCTGAACGCCGATCTCGTCCGGGCAAGATGCGACGAGATCGAAGAGTCCGTGAAGCGGCTGGAGCAGTTTCAATCCCTCACCCGCGAGGAGTTCCTCTCGAATCGAGACACGATTGATATCGCCTGCCATCGCCTGCTCATTGCTTGCGAGGCCGCGTTGGCGTTGTGTTATCACGTCTCAGCCAAACAATTGCGGAAGGTGCCTGAAGAACACGCCGAGTGTTTTGGCCTTCTCCGGGAAGCCGATCTCATATCAGCGGATCTGGCCGGTCGCCTTCAGCAGATGGCGCGGTTTCGCAACCTTCTGGTCCATGTGTATTGGAAGGTGGATTACGGGCAGGTGTACGAAGTGATCCAGAAACACCTGAAAGATCTGCGTGATTTCCGCGCCGCAATGGCTAGGCTGCTGTAAGCGTAGGTCCGAGTAGTTCTTGCAGGCGGTTGGCGATCTCAGCAGGCGGGAGTTTCGTGACGGTGCCGGTGCAGCGCTCCTGCAGGATCTGCTATTGACGATCTTCTCATAAATCCGATATCATATCCTACCATATATCCTACTCGTAGGAGGATCGGCTATGAAAGAGAAGTTGTCCGTGACGGTGGAACGGCCGCTGGTGCGATTTCTGGATTCGCTGCCCGGCGACTCGCGCTCTCAGAAGCTGGAACAGGTCCTGCGTCGCTTCAAGGAAGCGTCCGAAGACATGGAACTTCGCCGCGCGTTGGCCGCACACAAGGATTCGAAGGAGGAGCAACGTGCGCACGCTGCCTTGCGCGAGCTGATGGAGGAGGCAATGTGGAGGGAAGAATAAGGCGTGGCGAGATCTGGACTGTCGTGCCGCCAAGGCACCCCAAACCACGTCCTGTTCTGATCATCAGCATCAATGCGCTGAATGAATCTTTCTGGCCGGAAGTGCTGATCATTCCGCTCACCTCTGTGCCTGGCCCGCTCCGCGTGCGCCTTCCGGAAGAGCCGGTGCAGACCGGGCTGCGAACTACCAGCTTTGCTAAGTGCGAATCTCTTGGCCCGATTCCTAAATCCAGCCTGAAACAACGCATCGGCGCCCTGCCGTCTCAAAGCTGGGAAGCCGTGGAACACGGCATGCAGCGCGTCCTGGGCATCAAAGGAACGCCGGCATTCAGCAAAGAGTAGAAGAGCAGAGGAGAAGAGTTGTTCAGCGCAGCACAGTCCCGAGCAGTTCCTTCAGGCGGGCGGCGGCGTCGGCGGGCGCGAGTTTGGTGACGGCGCCGGTGCGGCGCTCCTTCAGCTCGATCTGGCCTTCCTTCAGGCCCTTGTCGCCGATCACCACCTGGTAGGGGCAGCCGATCAGGTCGGCGTCGTTGAACTTCACGCCGGGGCGCTCGTCCCGGTCGTCCAGCAGCACCTCCATCCCGGCCTTCTCCAGTTCCGTTTCCAGCGCGTGGGCAGCGTCCAAGACCGGACCCGGTTTACCGGTAAGCGGTAGGATGTGGACGTGGAAGGGCGCGATCGGAGCCGGCCAAATGATGCCCTTCGCGTCGTGGTTCTGCTCGATGGAGGCGGCGGCCGTCCGTCCCACGCCGATCCCGTAGCAGCCCATCACGATAAGCTGATCCTGCCCCTGCTTATCGAGGTACGTGGCTTTCATTTTCTCGCTGTACTTGGTCCCCAGCATGAAGACGTGGCCGACCTCGATGCCGCGGACGATCCGGAGCGGCTTCGCGCAACGGGGGCAGGCGTCGCCGGCCATGGCGCTGCGCAGGTCGGCGTAGCGCTCCGGCGTGAAGTCGCGGCCCGGTGACGCATCCACCCAGTGCGTATCGGCGGCATTGCCGCCCACGACGACGTTGGCGAGGTTCTTGACGGCGAGGTCGGCGATCAACGTGGCGCCGGTCAACCCGACGGGGCCGGCGAAGCCCACCGGCGCGCCGGTAAGTTTTTCCACCGTCGCCGGATCGGCCATTGCCAACTCCGTGGCGCCCAGCGCCTTCTTCAGCTTGACCTCGTTGACGTCGTGGTCGCCGCGGACCAGGACGGCGACCGTCTTGCCGTCGGCGCGGTATAACAACGTTTTCACCAGTTGCGTGGCCGGCACCTTGAGGAAGGCCGTGACGTCTTCCACGGTCTTTTTCCCCGGCGTCGGCACACGCCGCTTTTCCCGCAGGGTCTCCGGAGGAGCCTTGTGGGCGTGCTCCTGCAGTTCCGCGCGCTCGACGTTGGCGGCGTACTCGCAGGCGTCGCACACGGCGATGCCTTCCTCGCCGGTGTCGGCCAGCACCATGAACTCGTGCGAGGACGTGCCGCCGATCAGGCCCGTGTCGGCCTCCACCGGCCGGAAGGTGAGCCCGCAGCGCGTGAAGACGGCCTTGTAGGCCTCGTACATCTTCCGGTAGCTCTCCTTCGCGCCCGCCTCGTCGGCGTCGAATGAGTAGGCGTCCTTCATGATGAACTCGCGCCCCCGCATCAGCCCGAAGCGCGGCCGGATCTCGTCCCGGAACTTGGTCTGGATCTGGTAGAAGTTCGCCGGGAGCTGGCGGTAGGAGCGGACCTCGCGCCGCACCAGGTCGGTGATGATTTCCTCATGCGTCGGGCCGAGGCAGAAGTCCCGCTCGTGGCGGTCCTTGAGCCGGAAGAGCTCTTTGCCGTAGAAGTCCCAGCGGCCGGTCTCCTGCCAGAGCTCCGCCGGCGCGGCGATGGGCATGAGGACTTCCTGCGCCCCCGCCCTGTTCAATTCCCCGCGGATGATGCGCTCGACCTTGCGGATCACGCGCAGGCCCAGCGGCAGGTAGGTGTAGATGCCCGCGGCGACCTTGCGGATCAGGCCGGCACGCAGCATGAGCCGGTGGCTGACGATCTCCGCTTCCCCCGGATCGTCCCGGAGGGTGGGAATCAAGAGCCCCGACTGGCGCATTACATTACTTGGGCCAGAGGTTGACGATGTCGTTGCGGAAGGCGAAGAGCATCAGGCAGATCAGCAGGAAGAGCCCGACCTGCTGGGCCAGCTCGCGGCTGCGGATGCTCAGGGGCCGGCGCTTGATCGCTTCGATCGCGAAGAACGCCAGGTGGCCGCCGTCGAGGATCGGGATCGGCAGCAGGTTCAGCACGCCGAGGTTGATGCTGAGGATGGCGATGAGGAAGAGGTAATTCGAAAAGCCCTGCGCCGCGGCGTCGCCGGAAATCTTGGCGATCGTCAGCGGGCCGCCGATGTTGTCGGCCGAGATCTCGCGGGTGATCATCTTGGCGATGCCCACCACGGTCAGCTCGATCCATCCCCAGGTGGCTTTCAGCCCGTCGATCGGAGCCGTGAAAATGTTGTCGCTCTTGATGATGGCCTTGTTCGCCTTGGTGATGCCCATCTGCCCGACTTCGATCTCGGTCCCGTCGGCCAGCTTCTCCTTGCGCGGGGCCGGCGTGACCGTCAGGGTCCGGGTCCGCCCGTCGCGCTCAACGACGATCTGCAGCGGCTCGCCGGGGCTGCGCTTGACGATGTCCGTCATCTCGTTCCAGGTGCCGATTCGCTTGTCGCCGATCTGGACGATCTTGTCGCCGTTGCGCACGCCTCCGGCTTCGGCGGGAGAGCCCGGGACGACCGTTTCCACGCTCGACGTGAGGTCGGCGAAGGAGGGGACGAAGAGCGGCGCGCCGGTGGCCAGCCAGGCGGTGAAGATGACGTAGGCCAGCAAGAGATTAAAGACAGGACCGGCCGCCACGATCAGGGTGCGCTTGAGGAGCGGCGCGTGGGCGAACGAGCGCTTCTTGTCTTCCTCGCTCACCTCGGGATCGCTGAGGTCCTCGCCGAGCATCTTGACGTAGCCGCCCAGAGGGATCGCCGAGATGACGTATTCGGTCTCGCCCGACTGCCGGCCCGCCAGCTTCGGCCCGAAGCCGATGGAGAACTTCAGGACCTTGACTCCGGAGCGCCGGGCGACCCAGAAGTGGCCGAACTCATGGAAGGCCACGAGCGCGCCGAGCGCGATCACGAACGCGAGCGTATAGAATCCGTAATGTTGGATGGCTTGCATACGGCCCCTAGTGTACCACAGACGGGGACGTCGAAAGGGAGTCCACGATCTCCCCGGCTTTCGACCGCGCCCACGCGTCCGTGCCGAGCGCGTCCTCGATCGTCGACACCTCCGCCGGCTTGTGCGCGTCCATCGTCCGGCGGATCGTGTCGGCAATGCCGAGAAAGCCGATCCTGCGGTCGAGGAAGGCCTGCACGGCCACTTCGTTGGCGGCGTTCAGCACGGCGGGCATGGTGCCGCCGGTCTTGAGGGCTTCGTAGCCGAACCCGAGGCAGGGGAACCGGTCGTGGTCGGGATTGAAGAACGTCAGCGCGCCGATCTGCGCCAGGTTGAGCGAGGGCAGGTCCAGCGAGACGCGCTCCGGGTAGTTCATGGCGTAGGCGATCGGCGTCCGCATGTCGGGAAGGCCAAGCTGGGCGATCACCGAGCGGTCCTGGTACTCGACGAGCGAGTGGATGATGCTCTCGCGGTGCACCACCACCTCGATCTTCGAGGCGGGGATGTCGAAGAGCCACCGGGCCTCCACGACCTCCAGGCCCTTGTTCATCAGCGTGGCCGAATCGATCGTGATCTTGTCGCCCATCTTCCAGTTCGGATGCTTGAGGGCCTGCTCGACCGTCACGTGGCGCAGTTGCTCCTTCGTCAGATTCCAGAGGGGGCCGCCGGATGCGGTCAGGATCAGGCGGAGGATGTCCTCGGCCCGGTGCCCTTCCATGGATTGGAAGAGCGCGCTGTGCTCGCTGTCCACCGGGAAGATCCGGACGCCGCGCGCCCGGGCCTCGGCCTGCATGAGCCGCCCGGCCATCACCATCGGCTCCTTGTTGGCGAGGGCGATGAACTTGCCCGCCTTGATCGCGGCGAGCGTAGGCACGAGGCCGGCGCCGCCGACGATGGCCGAGATGACGAGGTCGGCGCCCGACATGGTCGCGACCTGCCGGAGTCCGTCCGCGCCGCTCAGGATGGTCGTCGTGAGCCCCTTGCAGCGCGCGCGCAGGCGGTCCGCGGCGGCTTCGTCGGACATGGCGGCGGCGGCCGGCGAGAAGGCGCGGATCTGTTCTTCGAGTTTCTCGACGTTCGTGCCCGCCGTGAGCCCGACCGCCCGGAACTTGTCCGGGAACTTGGCGATGATGTCGAGCGTGTTGGTGCCGATGGAGCCGGTGGAGCCCAGGATGGCGATCGTTTTCATATGGTCAGGGAGTCCGCACAGCAAGAAGGTAATAGTAGAGCACCGGCGTCGTGAAGATCAAGCTGTCCACGCGGTCGAGCACGCCGCCGTGGCCCGGGATGATCCCGCCGGAGTCCTTGACGCCGGCGCTGCGCTTCAGCACGGACTCGCAGAGATCGCCGAGCGGAGCCGCGACGCCCGCCAGCAGGCCGAGCGCGGCGGCGTCCGCCGCGCTCAGCGAGTCCAGGAACCAGGCCCGGCAGGCGAACGCGGCGGCGACCGATCCGACCAGCCCGCCCACCGCGCCTTCCCAGGTCTTCTTGGGGCTGAGGCGCGGGGCCATCTGGTGCCGCCCCAGGAAGGTGCCGACGTAGTACGCCGCGGTGTCGTTGGCCCAGGTCACCAGGAACAGGAAGAAGATCAGGAAGGCGCCGTCGGCCAGTTGCCGGACGCGGATCAGGTGGCCGAGCAGCCAGGCCACATAGAAGACGCCGAACGCGAGGACGGCCGTATCCAACAGCCCGGACTTGAGCTCCCGTCCCGCCAGGACGTGGCTCAACAGCACCGCCATGACGATGAAGGTGATGGTCGCGGGTTCGGCCAGGAGGCCGGGCACGGCGAAGCCCGTCGTGACCAGCAGCCCCAGCGCGAGCCCGAGGCCCATGGGCGGGGAATAGGGGCCGGGGAAGTGCAAGCGGTAGTACTCGTACTGAGCCAGGAGAATGCCGATCGCAACGAAGATGGAAAACGCCGCCGCCGGCAGATGGCGCACCAGGACGTAGAACAGCGGAAAGAAGACGAGGGCCGAGTAGACCCGACGGCGATCCACTAAGCGGACCTTTTGCCGACCTTCTCGTCCGAATGGTCGCCGAGCTGATCGCGGGTCCGGCCGAACCGCCGCTCCCGCCGCTGATAGTCGTGCAGGGCCAGCAGGGCCTCGCGGCGGCGGAAGTCCGGCCAGAGCGTGGGCGTGAAGTACATCTCCGTGTAGGCGAGCTGCCAGAGCAGGAAGTTGCTGATGCGCGTCTCGCCGCTCGTCCGGATGAGGAGATCCGGATCGGGCAGCCCGTGGGTGGAGAGGTAGCCTTCCAGCAGGTCTTCGTCGATCTGATCGGGTTTGACCACATCCTTTTTTACGTCCTCGGCAAGCCGGCGGACGGCGTCCACGATCTCCGAGCGCCCGCCGTAGCTCAACGCGACGGTCAGGTTCAGCTTGTCGAGGTGCGCGGTCTCCCGCTCCACCTTCCGGACCCAGGCCAGCGCCGACTCCGGCAGGGTGTTGACCCGCCCGATGGCGCGGAAGCGGGTGTCTTTTTCGATGAGGGCCTCCAACTCCATCTGCAGGTAGCTCTCCAGCAGCAGCATGAGGGCGTTGATTTCGGCCGCCGGCCGCTTCCAGTTCTCCTGCGAGAAGGCGTAGATCGTCAGCGCCTTGATGTTGAGTTCCCGGCAGAGGTTGATCATGTCCCGGACGGACTTGATCCCTTCGGTGTGGCCCGCCATCCGGGGGAGTCCCCGTTGGGCGGCCCACCGGCCGTTGCCGTCCATGATGATGGCGATGTGCCGGGGGAGCAATTCTGGAACGAGGAGGGACAGAAGCTCGCTGTTCGACAGGTGGTCGAGCTCGGCGGCAGTGTCGTTCGTCATGGCAGGAGTCTACCGAGGCGTCCCGGCATTGTCAAACCGACGGGAATGCCGGGATTCCTGTCGGCAGGCTGCTTGCCCCTCTTCGTGATTGCGGCTATACTCCATCGGTTTTTCATTGAAGAGCAACCGGGAGGGCGATCGTTTCAGCCGTGGCGGCGGACCTGTTCAAAGACATGCAGCGCGGCGGGCACGAGCAGGTGGCGTTCTGCCGGGACGCCGACTCGGGCCTGCGCGCGATCATCGCCGTGCACAACACGCTTCTCGGTCCCGCCCTGGGCGGCGTCCGCATGTGGCCTTACGCCTCCACCGAGGAGGCCTTACGGGATGTCCTGCGGCTCGCCGAGGCCATGACGTACAAGGCCGCGGTGTCGGGGCTCCCCCTGGGCGGCGGCAAGGCCGTCATCATCGGAGACCCCCGGCGGGTGAAGACCGCGAGCCTGCTGCGGGCGTTCGGGCGCGCGGTCGAGAGCCTGGGCGGACGCTATCTCACGGCCGAGGATGTGGGCATGACCGTCGCCGACATGGAGATCGTCCGCAAGGAGACCAGGCATGTCACGGGCACCTCGGAGAAGGCGGGCGGCAGCGGGGACCCGTCCTATCTGACTGCGAAGGGAATCTTTTATGCCATCGAGACCTGCATGAAGGAAGTGTACGGCGATCCCTCGGTGCGGAACCGGACGGTGGCAATCCAGGGTGTGGGGAAGGTGGGCTATCAGTTGGCCGAGCTGCTGGCGACGGCCGACGCCCGGCTCATCATTGCCGACACGGACGCGCAGCGAGCCATGCTCGCCCGCCGCGAGTTCGAGGCCTGGCGGGTGGAGCCCGGCGAGATCCTGCAATCGGAGTGCGATGTCCTCGCGCCCTGCGCCCTCGGCGGCGTGTTCAACCGCAAGACGATTGCCAAGCTGCGATGCCGGGCGATCGCGGGCGCCGCCAACAATCAATTGGAGGAGCCGGCCGATGCCGAGAGGCTTGCCGAGCGCCGCATCCTCTACGCGCCGGATTATGTGGTCAGCGCCGGCGGGATCATCAACATCCTGGTGGGCCTGCAGGGCGGCCGCAAGGGCTATGACCGGGCCAAGGCCGAGCGTCTGGCCAAGCGCATCCCGCTCACGCTCCAGGAGATCTTCCGCAAGGCGCGCGCGCAGGGCATTACCACGGCGCAGGCCGCCGACGAGCTGGCCGAGGCCCGGCTGGAAGAGGCCCGATCCAAGAAAATAGATGTAGAGGCGCACGGCCGTGCGCCCTTGCGGAAACGAACCACACGAGCGCGAGTCCGTCGGTGAGACCGTATAATGGGTAAAGCCCTTTTCGCCGCAGGTTTGAGTCTGGTCCTGGCCGGGCTCGGTCACGTGTTTCTGGGATTGTGGCGGGGCATGTGGTTTGCGATCCCGAGCATGATCCTCCTGTACATTTATTGGGCCGGTTTCTGGGACCAGGACATGGCCATGGCGGTGTTTCTCTCTCTCGGCATCTTCGCCGCCTTTGACGCGTTTTCCTTCGCCCGGCGCGGGCATGGCATCGTCTGACGAAAAGCAGAGCGGTCTGCTCGTTGCCTACGACATCATGGCCGTGCCCGGGCGCCCGGCCAATCTTGTCGCGGATCTCCTGAAAGAAGGCTTGCTCGCTCCTTCCCCGCTGGGGGGCGAGGTGTTGTTCTTCGAGCATGGGGGCCGTCTGCTGGGACGGACGCTGACCGGCGGCGACGGTCGTGCCATGGTGCCGTTCACGCCGCAGGCCCTGGGGAGGATGACCGTGACCGTGCGCGTGGGAGAGAGCCGGAGGGTCACGGCGCGGGAGACGACGGCCGGGGTCTTCGTCTGGGACCGAAAACATCCGAGCGTGATCATCTCGATGAAGGCGCTGGTCTCCGTGTCCAGCCGGCCCGATCTGGGGTTACCGCTGCCGCGCTCAGGCGCCAAGCTCCAGAATCCCGACGGCAGCGCAGTGGAAGCGCTGACGGTATTGGCGAAACGGGTCCATGTGATGTACGTTACCGCGAGCGACCGGCTGGAGCTTTCCGAGGTGCGGCAGTGGGCGGACCGGAATCGCCTGCCTGCGGGGCCCGTCTTTCCTCTCAAGCCCGGCCCGATGAGTCTGTCACGCGAGCTCGAACGCTGGCGGCAGGAGGGGTGGACCAATATCAAAGGAGGGCTCGCCGGAACAGGGGATGAGGCCAGGGCGTTGGTGGACAGGAAACTGAAGGCGATCATTCCCCCGACTGCACCGGCCAAAGAGAAATGGCCAGACAAGGCGGTCGCAACAAAAGATTGGCAAGAAGTTACAAGGCAATTCAGGTGATTGGAGATGGTTTATTAATGAAAAAAATGAGATTTTTATTGTGCCTGATGATCGGCATGGTCTTTCTGCTCGGTGCAGCCGGATTCGCTCAGCAACCAGAATCAGCGCATGAGCCGGTTTCACACCAGCACGGCGCTCCGGCTGTCGCCGGCCAGTGGGACGGGTCGCCGGAGGGCAAGGCCTTTTCCGAGTTCAACCACCATCTGGCTGGGGTGTTTGTGCTGCTGATCGGGCTCAGCGAACTGCGGGGCGCGCTGGGCGTCTCGATGCTGGCCTGGTCCCGCTTCCTTCTGCCGCTCGCGATGCTGGGCGCCGGAGGTTTTCTGATGATCTGGAGCGATCACGACGCCTGGCCGATCGGGTCGCAGAGTTTCGCCCAGACCTTCTTGAGCGACGACTATGAGACCGTGCAGCACAAGGCGTACGCGATTCTATTGTTGGCGGTGGGCACCATCGAGTTCCTGAGGCGGATGGACAAGGTCACGCGCATAGCCTGGGGCATGCCGCTTCCGGTGTTTGCCCTGATCGGGGGCGCGATGTTGTTTCTGCACAGCCACGGCACGCACCCCTCGGCACAGATGATTGCGTTCCATCATTCGGTGATGGGGACGATGGCCGTCCTGGCCGGCCTGTGCAAGATCACCGCAGGAACAAAACCGCAAGTCGGACGTTCCCCCTGGGGCCTCGCCTGGTCCGCCCTCGTCCTCCTGATCGGCGTCGAGTTACTCGTCTACACGGAATGATCGCCTTGTGCTTGACTTTTGAAGTAGGAATTCATGCCATTTAAGTATGAAAACCGTCGTTTCCGAAAAAGGACAAGTGACCATTCCCAAACCGCTCCGCGATCGGCTCGGCATTCGGCCCGGCCAGATCCTGGATTTCCATGATGTGCGCGGGCAGTTGGTGGCGAAGAAGACAACCCAGCAGGACACGGTCGAGAGCGTGTACGGGCTCCTCAAGCTGGGACGGCCAACCGACGAGGTGATCAGGTCTTTGCGCGGTTCGGTTAGCGCGAAGTGATCACGGCGGTTGATACCAGCGTCCTGCTGGATATCTTTGGAGCCGACCCCACCTTCGGTCCTCGATCAAAAACATCTCTTCGCTCCTGTATCGCAGAAGGGAGCCTTGTTGCCTGTGAAGTGGTGTGGGCGGAAGTGGCGAGCGTCTTTACTTCACCGGAGGCGGCCAAAGACGCCATGAGCCGTTTAGGCGTGGAATTCAGCCCGATTGAACTCGAAACGGCCCTTGCGGCCAGCGCGTCTTGGAAAAAGTATCGGAGCCGGGGTAGGCGGCGTGATCGAGTGGCGGCGGATTTCTTGATTGGCGCGCATGCCTTGTTGCAAGCCAACAGGTTATTGACACGAGATCGCGGATTCTACCGGGCCTATTTCTCCTCGCTGAAAGTGATCGACTCCTCCAAGGCCTAGGTCCGATGCAGTCGGCGGCAAGACGGGGTCAGGCACATTTTCTCGGAAGAAAATGAGCCAGACCCCATCGCACGAGGCCCCCTTTTCGCCCGTTTCTCCGATTGACCTTTTGAGGGGGCTCCTTTATGATGGAAACACGCTTGGGAACCTCCTGGTGACACGGTCCAAGACCTCCTTTCGCTGCCAGCAATGCGGGTATCAGTTCCCGCGTCAGTTGGGGCGCTGTCCTGAGTGCAAAAACTGGAACAGCATGCAGGAAGAACGGGCCCCCGAGGTCGGGAAGGGGCGCCCCCGCGGGGTGGCCACCGCGACCGGCCCGCTCCCGCTGGCGGACATCGAATCCGGCAATGAAGCGCGGTTCCTGACGGGAATCGGCGAGTTCGACCGGATCCTGGGCGGGGGCGTCGTGACGGGGTCGGTGATCCTGATCGGCGGCGATCCCGGCATCGGCAAGACGACCCTGCTGCTGCAGATCCTGCCTCATCTCGCGAAGTCCTCCGAGCGGGTCCTGTACGTCTCCGGCGAGGAGTCCCCGCGCCAGATCAAGATGCGCTGCGAACGGCTCGGGATCGACTCCGAGACGCTGCTGATCTTCCCGGAGACGAACCTCGAGGAGATCCTGAAGACCACGCAGGCGATGGCGCCGGCCGCGCTGGTCGTGGATTCGATCCAGACGACGTTCACGGGCCTGCTCACATCGGCCCCCGGCAGCATCAGCCAGGTGCAGGAGGTGGCCGCGCAGTTGATGTTCTATGCGAAGCGGAGCGGGACGCCGGTCTTTCTCATCGGGCACGTGACGAAGGACGGGGCGATCGCCGGCCCGCGGACGCTGGAGCACATCGTGGACACGGTGCTGTACTTCGAAGGGGAGAAGAGTCACGCGTACCGGATCCTCCGGGCGGTCAAGAACCGGTTCGGCTCCACCAACGAGATCGGGGTGTTCGAGATGACGGATGCCGGCCTGAAGGAGGTCGCCAATCCATCGGCGTGGTTTTTGTCGGAGCGCCCGCAGAAGGCGACCGGCTCGGTGGTGGTCGCCAGCCTGGAAGGCACGAGGCCCATCCTTATTGAATTGCAGGCGCTGGTGTCGCCCACCAGCTTCGCCATGCCCCGCCGGATGGCGAACGGCGTGGACGGCAACCGGATCGCGCTGCTGGTGGCGGTGATGGAGAAGCGGACGGGCCTCAATTTGTCGGGCCAGGACATTTACGTGAACGTGGTGGGCGGGCTGCGCATTGATGAGCCGGCCCTGGACCTCGGAATCGTGGCGGCCGTCACGTCCAGCTTGCGGAACCGGCCCATCGCGCCCACCACAATCGTATTCGGCGAAGTGGGTTTAGGAGGGGAGGTCAGAGCGGTCGGGCAGGCGGAGACGCGCCTGCGGGAGGCGGCGAAACTGGGCTTCCGGCGCTGCCTGCTGCCGGAGCGGAACCTGGTGAAGATGCCGACGATCGACTCGCTGGAGCTGATCGGCGTGGCGGAAGTGGGGCAAGCCTTGGATGCGGTGCTTACGTAACAAACGGATTGATGGGTTGCGTAGGGGCACGGCGCGCCGTGCCCCTACGAATGGCCTGCTCGCCGGGATCGCCCTCCTGTTCCTGCTGGCGGGTTGCGCGAGGGTGCCGGTCGCGCCGTCGGTCCCGCCGGATCGCATGGCGGTGACCGCGGAGGAATTGGTCGCGAAGCTGCAGGAGCGGGAGGCCGCCGTGCTGACGCTCAAGGCGCTGTTCGCGGTGGAGGCGAGCGGGGGCCAGCTCAAGGCGCCCCAACGCATGGAGGCGGCGCTTGTCTATCAGCGTCCCGGCACCATTCGCCTGCAGACCTTCGCCCGCCTGGGGTTTCCCTTGTTTGACCTCATGCTCGTCGACGGCCAGTACCAGTTGCTGTTTCCGATGCAGGGCAAGACGCAGAGAGGATCGGTCTCCGAGCTGGATCGCAAGGGCGGAGTCGGCGCGCCGGTCATGCTGGGTCTGCAGGCCACGCTGGGCACCCTGGGCGGCGCGATCCTGTCCACCGATCAAGTGTATCTGCGCGATGAGAACAGCCACTATGTTCTGGACGTGATGGCCGAACCGGAGAGAAACCGCGTGGCGCGCCGCCTGTGGTTCGAGCGGAAGACCTTGGAAATCGTCCGCCAGGATCTGTTCGATGCCTCCGGGGGCGTGACGGCGACGATGGTCTATCAGAGCTATCGCGCGGTCGGCACGACCTCGGCGGGTCCTCTGACGTGGCCCTCCCGCGTGCTGGCGGAGGACGGGCTCGGCCAGGCCAAGCTCGTGCTGACGTTTCGGGAAATCATTGCGAATCCGGAATTGACGCCACAGGATTGGGGGCCGCTGAAAGGGGATCGGGAAAGCTGATGCGGTTGCTGGCCATTGAGACCGCCACGCCCGCGCAGGGCGTGGCGTTGGCCGAGGACGACCGGTTGCTCGCCGAACTGTCCTACGAGGCCAAAGGCCATCGGGGCGGATTGCTCTTGCCCGCGGTGGACCAAGTGCTCAAAAAGGCCGGTGTGGCGGCCCGGGACCTCGATGCGGTGGCTGTTTCCGTCGGGCCGGGGTCATTCACCGGGTTGCGGGTCGGGCTGGCGACGGCGAAGGGCCTGGCGCTCGGAACGGGAGCGCGGTTGGTGGGCGTGTCCACGCTGGAGGCGCTGGCGGAGGGATACGCGCCCAGGGACGGAACGGTTTGTGCCCTGCTCGATGCTTACCGTGGCGAGGTGTACATGGCCTTGTTCAGGCGAGTGGGCACGGGAGGAGAGGGATCCGCCCTCGAGCGGCTGAGTCCGGACGTGGTGCTGGCGCCGGAAGCGGTGAAGGCGGCGTTGGCTGATGTCGAGGGTTCCGTCCATCTGATCGGGAACGGCGCGGCGCGATACCGCGAACGGCTCCAGGCGGCGCTCGGCGAACGGGCCTGCGTGACCGACGAGGGCCTTTGCGCGGTTCCCTCGGCGGTGGTGGTGGCGCGGTTGGGGTTCAGGCAGTTCGCCGGCGGGAACAAGCCCGACGCAGAGGCGGCGCCGATCTATCTGCGCCGGGCCGAAGCTGAAGAGAATTGGGAGAAGGGTCTGCTGAAGTCGCCGCTGGCCCGCGTGTCGCGATGATCGAATGCGGGCGGGTCGGGCTTTCGCCGATGCGGGAGAGCGACCTCGATGAAGTCCTGGCCCTGGAGCAGGCGTCGTTTACCCAGCCCTGGACGCGAAAAATGTTCCTCGGCGAGCTGCGCGGCAACATGTTCGCCGTGAACGTGGTCGCGCGGGCCGGCGAGGGCGGTTTCGGGGCGGGTCTTGCGGCGGGAACGCTCGTCGGCTACATCATGTTCTGGGTGGTCTTCGAGGAACTGCACGTGATGAACCTGGCGGTCCGTCCGGAAGCCCGTCGGCGGGGGCTCGGGACGGAGTTGGTCAGGCACGCGCTGTCGGTCGGGGCGGAACGAGGCGTCCGGACGGCGTTGCTGGAAGTGCGGGCCTCCAACCGCGCCGCGCTTGCGATGTATGAGAGTCTCGGTTTTGCGGGAAAGGGCGTCCGCAGGGGGTACTACGATCAGCCCCGCGAGGATGCCGTCATTATGATGTTCACGATGATGCGCACAGAGAAAGGAGGACACACGATGTTGAGCGAAGACCCGGCCATCCTGGAATTGGTTCGCAGAGAGTCGTCCGAGTTCAAGGCGTTGGAGGAAACCCATCATCGGCTCGAGGACCAGCTCGGCGCACTCAACAAGCTGCATTTTCTGACGCCCGAGGAAGAGCTACTGAAGAAGCGCATCCAGTTCGACAAGCTTGCGACCAAGGACAAGATGGCGGCGATCGTCTACGCCTTCAAGCAAAACCGCTCCCTGGCGGCGGGCCCGTCCTCCTGAATCCGGCCGTGGGCGACACCTTGGCAGCAGTGCAGGCGGGGGAGCCCGTCCGCACGCCGCTCCAGCGGCACATCGTTGACCTCAAGCGGCGGCTCTATTGGTGCGGGGCGGTTTTTCTTGTGGCCTGCGTCTTCACGTTCACCTATGCCGATGAGATGATCGCCTGGCTCAAGAAGCCCTATGCCGACGACCTCATCTTTTACGCGCCCACCGAAGCCATCTTCGCCGCCATCAAGGTGGCGCTGCTCGGCGGTATCACCCTGGCCATGCCGGTGATCCTGTACCACCTCTGGAAGTTTTTCGAGCCGGCGCTGCTGCCGGGCGAGCGGCAGCGGATCATCCCGTTCCTGGCCATCGCGTCGGCGTTCTTCGCGATGGGCGCGACGTTCGCCAATTTCGTGATCGTGCCGCTCGCCCTGCACTTCATGCTGCAGTTCGGCGTCGACCGGGCTCTGGTCCCCCAGATCGGCGTGGGCCTCTACGTGGACTTCAACGTGAAGTTCCTGCTCACCTTCGGGTTCGCCTTCGAGATGCCGCTGATCTTCACGCTGCTGTCCCGCCTGCGGGTCCTCACGCCGGACCTGCTGGCCCGGTACCGCAAGCACGCCATCATGGTCAATCTCGTCCTGTCGGCGATCCTCACGCCGACCTCCGATCTCTTCAACCTGCTGCTGATGGCGGGCCCGTTGATCGTGCTGTACGAAATCGGTATCCTCAGTGCGCGCCTGTTCGGACGCCCGCCGGCCCGCCCGCCCACAGAGGAAGAGATCCAGGCCGATGTTCCTGCGGGAACGGCGGGCAGGCGGGTTGTCTAGTGAAATCACCGAGTAGTTGTGATATCCTAAGTGCCTGTTTCGGCGTGGGCCTGGCGCTGCTGGCCTCGTCGGACGCGCCGGCCCAGCAGGGTTCCGGCGCGCCGTTTGCCCAACTCGGGCCGGAAACGTTCGTCAGCATCCAGGCGCTGGCGTTGGGCGACAAACAGACGGTCTACGCGGGAAGCTTCGGAAAGGGGATCTTCAAGAGCGAGGACGGGGGCAAGACCTGGCTGGCCGTCAACGAGGGGATGACGGACCCTTACGTGTACGTGGTCGTGGCGGGTTCCGACAAGGCGGTGTATACAGGGACGCTCCGGGGCGGCGTGTTCCGGACCCAGAACGGCGGCAAGTCCTGGACGGCGGTGAACGCCGGCCTGGATCGTCTGGAAACGCAGGCGCTGGTCTTTCATCAGGGCGTGTTGTACGCGGGCACCGGCTCGGGTGTCTATTGGACCAGGAACGGGGGGGAGAAATGGACGGCGGACAACCAGGGTCTCAGCAACTTCCTGGTGCGCGCCCTCGCCGTGGACGCCCAGGGAACCATGTATGCCGGGACCACGGGGATGGGGCTCTACCGCAAACCCGCTGGCGCCTCCCAGTGGACCCGGCTCACGCCCTCGCGGCTGTCGCATCCGCGGGACCAGATCCCGGCGAATTTCGTGCGCTCGCTGGCGATCGGCAAGTCCGGTGATCTCTACGCCGGGACCGCCGACAACGGCGTCTACGTGAGCAGCGACCACGGCGACACCTGGCGGATCATCGGCGGGCAGTTGGCGAACGCCTCCGTCCGGGGCATCGCGATCGGCGAGACATCGTGGTTCGTGGGGACCGGGGTGGGGATGTATCGGAGCAGAGATCAGGGGAAGACGTGGGCCCCGGCCAACAACGGGCTCACCGAACGGGCGATCCAGTCGTTCGCCGTGGGCAAGGACGGGACGGTCTATGCCGGCACCAGCAGCGGCGTCTTCAAAACGGAGGATGACGGCGCCCACTGGTTCTCCACGAACCAGGGCATCGGCACCTCGCGGAACCCGATCGGGCCTCGGCATTAGGCATGGCGCGAGACTCGGATGGGGATGGAGAAGAAAGACACACGGGCGGTCATCACGACCAAGTTTGGGGAGATTGAGCTGAAGTTCTATTTCGACATCGCCCCGCGCCATTGCGAGAGCTTTCTGAAGCTGGCCGCGGTCGGCTTCTACAACGGCTGCACGTTTCACCGGGTGAATCCGCCGGGGCTGAAGGTCATCCAGGGAGGCGATCCGAACAGCAAGACCATGAATCGGGCCACCCACGGGCTGGGCGGTCCCGGCTATGCGATCCCCGCCGAGTTCAACAGCCGCCCCCATCGACGGGGGACGCTGTCCATGGCCCGGGGAAACGATCCGAACAGCGCGGGCTCCCAATTCTTCATCTGCGCGGACGACTGCGGGAGCCTGGATTGGCAGTACACGGTTTTCGGCGAGGTCACACGCGGGATGGAGACCGTGGACGCCATCCTGGACGTCAGGAAAGACGGCAATGATAACCCGTTGGAAAGGATCGAAATGACCGTCACCGCAAAGGAGAACCTATGAACGCAAAAACTGGCCTGTCGTGTCTGTTGGGGGTGCTGATGCTCATGCTGACCGCCTGCGGTTCAGCGGAACTCATGCGCGAGAAGGACCGGGAAAACGTGGATCTCCGCCGCCAGGGCGAGCAGTTGCGGCTGCAGGTGAGGGCCAAGGAGGACGAGGTGCGGAAGCTTGAGGGCGAGCTGGCCCAGGCCAAGAAGCTGCAGACGCAAGTGGCGTCCCTGGAGGATCGCCTGCGGGTGATGGACGACATCATGATGTCGAAGTCCGAAGACATTGCCAAGCTGGAAGCCCAGCTGGCGGCCGCCAAAGAGGCGGCGGCCGCCGCGGCTGCGAAGCCGGCTCCCGTGAAGAAGGGGAAGGCGGCGGCGAAAGCCCCGGCCAAGGCGAAGGACGCGCCGTCGATGCCCGTGGATGTCATGGGGAAGGCAGCGGAGGCGCCTGCGAAGGCGCCGGCTCCCGCCGAGAAGGCGCCGGCGGACGCTGCGAAACCGTAAGGAGGCGCCGTGAGCCGGTTTGCGAACAGGACGGGCGGCTCGCGCCGCATGCTGATTGCTCTCGCCGGTGTGGGCATGCTGGCTGCGGCCTGCGATTTTCATTACCGCGCGGCCGCCGACCCGGCCCTGGACGAGGTGGTGGTCCAGACGATCCCGAGCGCCAAGCCGGGGTTCGACCATCCGGCCCGCCTGTCGACGCAGGATCTGACCAGCATCCTGCAGGAAGTCCGCGTCGAGTTCAAGACGCATTGGCTGCAGAAGCTGATCACCGGCCCGCTCGAGCCGGTCCCGCTTTTTAATTCGGAGGTGCTGACGCGCGTGGCGCCTGTCCTGGTCGGGGCGCTGGAGAAGGCGGGGACACGTGACCGGGTCGTGTTCTATGTGGCGGAGCGGCGATCAAGCGACCGGCGGGACATCACGTCGGGCTCGCTGTTCGTGAAGGGCCGCAGCCTGACCCTCGCGCTGGCGAACCATCAGAACCGGGTGGATGTGGTCCCGGGCCTGGCGGCGTATGATCGGAACGCTCCGGAGGTGGCGGTGGCGCCGCAGCGCTTTTCGCTCGTCTTCGGCCGGAACGAGTTCGTGATCGAACCGGAACTAAGCTTTGTCGACGGAGTGTTCGGTGCCGCGCCGCCCCTGTTGATGGTGGATTACGCCCGGTTCCTTCAACACAAGTCCCGGTCGGCGGCTTCTTCGGGATTCCCCTGGTCTCCCGGCGCCCCCGTTCCGTGAACGGCCGTTTGTGAGATCTCACCCACGCATTGCGTCGCCCGGTTACTCCTTCCAGCGGAAATAGACCGTCCGGGAGCCGCCCGCGCCGACCTCCACCTTCTGCTTGATCGCGCTCTGGTCGCGCCGGATCGCGGTGATCTCGTAGGTTCCGGCCGGCAGGTCCACGAAGAGCCACGGCCCCGTCACCTGTTCGCCGGGCACGAGGAGGCTTACCGTGCCTTTCGTGTCCTTAATGGTCACCGCCACCTGCGCCACATAGGCCCTGGGGCCGGCGATGAAGACCAGTTTCAGCGGGTAGGGCGGGTACTGGGCCGCGCGCTCTTCCACGCCCGTGCCGGCGCTGAAATACCGGACGGCGCCCACGCGATAGACCGGAAAGAACGTCTTGGCGGTGGTGCCGTCCTCCGCCGTGTATTCCAGCTCGATTCCGTCTCCGGACTGATTGCCCGTGGCAACATCGGCTCGTGCGAAAGGATCGGCTGCGATGAGGCACCAGAGAGCCGTACTCAGGATGAGTGCCGAGCGAAGCAGTTGCATGGTTTCCTCCAACGGTTTGGGATGCTGCAGCTAGAGTAAAACGGTCAGGAATGGAAATGCAACGAAGCGAAGCTTACAGGGTGGAACTGGAGGCGGTGGGAGCGGGGCCGGCCGCGCGAAGCGCAAGTTCCATACGGGGGGCGGCGGCGTCGCGGTCTTTCCGCAGGGTCACTTCGACGATCCGGTTGTCATTGATCCCGAGGGCTTCACAGACGGCGTCCTGGGTGATTTTGAGGCCGCTGTCGATGTCGCGCCGGAGTTCCGAGGCGAAATAGAAGCGCAGGTCAAGCGCCAGGGGGCGGGTGTTCTGGACCGCGAGGAATCGGCGCCCGGCCGTGCGCTTGGCGAGCGCGCAGATCACCTCTTGCCCGACGAGGGTCTTGAACCGGCGTCCCTCCGCCGAGAGCACGCGCCGCCCGTTCACCGTCGCATAGTGATGATTGATGCTGGGCGGCAACGGAAGCACGAGGCGCAGGAGGTCATCCGGTTGTTTCGGCCGTAGGGGCGGTTCGCGAACCGCCCCTACGCGGAGAATGCCCCCACTATGGGAACGGGTCTTCCTGGGGATGATCGATCGGAGGCGTTGCCCGCCATCGAGTTTGTGATCGGAAAGGCGATAGGACGACAGGCGGAGGACGGCGGGGCGTGAGCGTGACGGGCGGCGCTTCACCGCCGGTCAAGGATGTCCATGATCTTGCTCATGGACGCTTCGTGGCGGTCTTCAGCATGGGCGAGGCGCCGTCGCCAGTCCACGGGGTTCCAGATTTCCAGGAACTCAAACATGCCGACCAGCACGATCTCCTGGTCGTCGGCCAGGTTGAGGTGCTTGCGGAACTTGCCGGGGATGAGAATGCGACCGGCCTTGTCGATCTCCGACGTGGCGGTCTCCGACACCACGTGATGCATGAAGAGGCGGCTCTGGTCCTCGTCCAGCCGGGCCCGGGTCTTCGCGAGGACGCCGGTCCACTCGGTCAGCGTGTAAGTCCGGAGGCAGGTCGGCTCGCTGCGCTTGAGGAAGACGACCCCTTTCTCTCCCGCCTGCCCGTCGGGGCAGAGGAGGTCGCGGATGTAGGGGGGCAGCAGGAAGCGGCCCTTCTCGTCCAGCTTGCAGAAGTTTTCTCCGGCAAACATCAGGGCTGTCTCCTCGTCAGGACGCGGACGGCCTCAGCGGCTCGTCTTCCGCTGGTACTCGCGGCTCTTCTTCCGGAGCCACATATCCAGCTCGGATTTGACGAACCGCCAGTCCTTGCCGAGCTTGAAGGCCGGGACGCGCTTCTCCTGAATGTAGCGGTAGAGCGTCCGAGGGGCCACTTTTAAATAGCGGCACGTCTCGGCGGTCGTGAGGACTTCGTCGCGTACCGCTTTGGCCATCGAGCATTCCGGATAAGATGAGAGAGTATCCTAGTCCGAAGGGGCGGATTTGTCAAGTCTTTCATCATGCCAAACATTGCCAATCCTTGCCACTGATGGCCGTAACCATAATTCCGCCGCATTCGACGTCGATAATATGAGCGTGCGCCCTTCCCCATTATTGCCCCAATGTCTGCGCGGCGGGGGGAGAAACGGTGTCGGACCCGTTTCGCCCAGGATTCTTTTTCGGCCTGCCGCAGGATTTAAAACGGGTCCTGACACCGTTTCTCCGTAACACCATGACAAATCCGGAAAAGTCCGTCGCTTCGGAATTCGTGCATAAATTGCGTTGACAGGGGAGGACCCTTGCAGGAGAATCCGCAAGATAGGGGGGCTTCCCTATGAAACGGGGCTTGGGATTCAGGCTGATCGCCGCCCTGCTCATCTACACGAATGTGCTCCCGCCAGCCCTGCTCCTGGCCCAAACCTCAAAACCCGCCGGCGTGGTGTCCGCGCTCAAAGGCGAGGTGGTCATCACCCGCGTCGCGCTCCCGCAGCAGCCCGTCCCG
>Ga0209399_10000033_pt1 | contig 75594 bp, 66 predicted proteins | sample OV2TP3_FD_184130 | JGI IMG/M metagenome (GOLD analysis project Ga0209399, IMG submission 184130) | Hot spring microbial communities from Beatty, Nevada to study Microbial Dark Matter (Phase II) - OV2 TP3 (SPAdes) (version 3) | ecosystem: Environmental > Aquatic > Thermal springs > Hot (42-90C) ... | reverse complement strand
CGCCACCCCCTTGAACCCGAGCGACTCCAGCGCGCCCTTGATGGTCTTGCCCTGCGCGTCCAGCAGCCCCGGCTTGAGCGTGATGCAGACCTTCACCTTCATGGGCTCTTCGCAGCACCCCGGGACTCCACCGAGCGGAAGATCGGCAGGTTGGCCTCGGTGGCGACGTAGATGACGTTCTCGTTCTCCGCGAGGTTTCTGATCCAGAGGTAGTTGAGGTACTGGGGGGTCAGGGTTTCGCTGACGATGGCCTGCGAATCGCGCACCCCCTTCGCCTCGATCCGCTTGCGCTCCGCCTCCATCTCCTCGCGCTGGTTGACGAACTTCATCCGCTCAAACTCCTGCTCCGCCTTGAGCTTCTGCTCGATGGCGTCCCGCACCGTCACCGGCAGCAGCACCTTGCGCAGGAGGACGTTCTCAACGAGGAGCCCCCGGTTCTCCACCAGCTCCTTGAGGTGCTTGAGGATCTCCTGCCCCAGCGCCTCCCGCTCGGAGGTATACAACGCCTTCGCCTCGCTGCCGCCGGTCACGCCTCGGGCCGCCGCGCGCAGCTGCGGCACGAAGAGCACCTCCTGGTAGCGCGGGCCGACGGTCTTGTAGACATCCACCGCCTGCTCCGGGTTCAGGTGGTACAGCGCCGAGATCTCCAGCTCCACCGTCAGCCCCTCTTTGGAGGGCACGATCATCGCCTCCTTGTCCTCCTGGGTCCGGATCGACATCGGCACCACTTTGGCCAGCGGGTTGACGAGGTTCAGTCCGCTTTTCAGCGAGACGGGGCTGACATGGCCGAACAGGTCGATCACGCCGACGTGGCCCGCCGGCACCACGCGGATCGAGCCGATGACGGCGCCGACCACCAATCCCAGAATGGCGAAGATGAGGATGGGGCGGGCGTACTGCCGTTCCAGCCCCAGCACAGTGGCGAGCCCCGCCACCAACCCGATCGCCGCCAACAGGACAATCCACATCGCACCCCTCCCTCTGGTGTCTGGCTTCCCGCCCTCAGCTCGCGTGAAGCGGGGGGCCTGACCCCAGCACTATTTACGCCGCAGGCTGCCGAGCACCCACCGGATGAACTCTGACAAAAAGATGGTCGCCACGCCGGCAAAGACGGCGGCGAACAGCGGCCGTTTGGCCAGCTCCACCAGGATGCCGACGACGATCCCCAGCAGGACCGAGCTGGCCAGGGTCCGGCGCACCTGCCGCTTGGCGCCGATGAGGTAGAGCAGGCCGATCGCGATGCCGGCCAACACGCCGATCAGGATGGCGGCCATCCCACTACCTGGACGTGGGCCGGTTCGAACGCTCCTCGCCGTCGCGACCGAACCGGCCCGGGGTCGCGGCGACGCTCATGAACTCTTGTGGGCGACCCGCCCCACCATCGGTGGGGCCGCCCAGGTGGTGATGGGATCATGCCGGTCGATCACTGGCGGGAGGGCGTGGGCTCATGGCGCTGGCCGAGGACGCGGCGCAGCACTTCCTGGTAGGCCTCCTCAACGCTGCCGAGATCCCGCCTGAACCGGTCCTTGTCGAGCTTCCGTCGGGTGCCGTGCTCCCACAGCCGCATCGTATCCGGGGAGATCTCATCCCCGAGCAGGATCACCGCGCCCTGCCTGCCCGCCCCCGCTGCTCCTGAGGGGCAGGCGGGGTGCCGCCCGAACTCCAGCTTGAAATCCACGAGGTCGAGCTGCCGCTGGTTGAAGAACGCCTTCAGCGCGTCGTTGACCTTCAGCGATTCCGACCGGATGTGCGCAAGCTCCTCCGGGGTGGCCCAGCCCATCGCCAGGATGTGGTCATCGGTGATGAGCGGATCGCCCTGCGCGTCGCTTTTGTAGTGCCACTCGAAGACCGGCCGCGTCAGGACGATCCCCTCCTCGATGCCGAGCAACTTGGCCATGCCGCCCGCGGTGATGTTCCGCACGGTGACCTCCAAGGGGATGATCTCGAGCCGCTTGACGAGCATGGACCGGTCGTCGAGCTGCTTGACGAAGTGCGTCCGGATGCCGCAGCCTTCGAGGTACGCGAAGAGCGCCGAGGAGATCTTGTTGTTGCACACCCCCTTGCCCACGATGGTGCCCCGCTTCTGCGCGTTGAAGGCGGTGGCGTCGTCCTTGAAGTACTGGACCAGCAGCTCGGGGTCATCCGTCGCGGACAGGATTTTGGCCTTCCCTTCGTAGAGCGTGTCACCGGTCCGCATCAGGATCCTTGGCGTCCTGCGTCTCCTCGATCGGCGGCGGCAGCGGCCCAACGGGCAGCGCCACCGGCGTCAACGTGTAGGACCATGCCCGGTCGTCGCGAATCGGCGCGGGCAAGAGCTCCATGGCCAGATCGAACGGGATCCACAGGCGCATCGGCGCCCGCAGGAGCTGCCGGTCCTCCACCCGCTCGTAGCCCTCTTTGCGCAGCATCACCCGGTGCCAGCCGTACCACTGGAAATCCACTGTGAGCGGGGTCTTGCCGATCAGCTTGTCGTTGAGGTACACGGACGCCCCCGGCGGCTCGCTCCGGATCGTCAGCGCCCTTCGCACGCACCCGCTCGTTGCCACCGCCAACAGCAACAAAGTGCCAGGCACTTTCCCGGTTAACATTTTCACCCATCTGTGGAAAACTTGAGTTTTCCACAGCTCCGAAAAAATTCGAAGCGGGAAAGTGCCTGGCACTTTCACGAGAGGCCCACTCGTTTGAAGATGCGGTCGACGTGGCGCAGGTGGCGCGCCGGATCCATACACCGGCGCACCGCCTCGGGCCGCAGGCGCTTCCGGATCCCGGCATCGCGCAGGGCCACGTCGGCGAACGGGCGGCCGTTGTGCCAGGCGGCCATCGCGCACCGCTGCACCAGCGCGTAGGCCCGCGAGCGGGACAGCCCTGTACGCATCAGCGCCAGCAGCAGTTGCCCCGAATAGACCGCGCCCCGCGTGCTCTCCAGGTTCGCGCGCATCCGCTCCGGGTAGACAACCAGCCGGCCGATGAGCTCCCCCATCGTCTGGAGCATGTAGTCGAGCGCGATCGTCGCGTCGGGCAGGATCACCCGCTCCACCGACGAGTGGCTGATGTCCCGCTCGTGCCACAGCGGGATGTTCTCCAGGGCCGCCACCGCATAGCCGCGCAGCAGGCGCGACAGCCCGGTGATCCGCTCGCAGATGATGGGGTTTTTCTTGTGCGGCATCGCGGAGGAGCCTTTCTGGCCCTCGCCGAACGGCTCCTCGGCCTCGCGCACCTCGGTGCGCGCCAGGTGGCGGATCTCGGTGGCCAGCTTCTCGAGGCTGCCGCCGATCAGCGCCAGGGTCGCCACGTAGGCGGCGTGCAGATCCCGCTGCACGATCTGCGTCGAGATCGGCGCCGGACGCAGCGAGAGCGTCCGGCAGACCTCCCGCTCGATCCGGGGATCCACGTTAGCGAACGTGCCCACCGCGCCCGAGATCTTGCCGACGCTAATCTCCTCGCGCGCGCACTGCAGTCGCGCCAGGTGCCGGCGGAACTCGTCATAGAACATCGCCAGCTTCAGGCCGAAGGTCGTCGGCTCGGCGTGCACGCCGTGGGTGCGGCCGATCATCAGCGTCCGCTTGTGCCGGCGCGCCTGGGACGCCAGCGCCGCCAACAGCGCCCGCAGGTCCGCGAGCAGCAGGTCGGATGCCGTCCGCAGCAGCACGCCCAGCGAGGTGTCGAGGACATCGCTCGAGGTCAGCCCGAAATGGAGGTAGCGCCCGTACGGGCCGACACGCTCCTCGAGATGCTCGATGAACGCGATCACGTCATGCTGGGTCTTCGCCTCGCGCTGCTGGATCTTGGCGAGGTTGACCTTCGCGCGGCGGCGGATCGCCTGCACCGCGCGGCGGGGCACGATCCCCAGGCGCACCTGGGCCTCCAGCACCTGGAGCTCCACCTCCAGCATGACCTGGAGCCGGTGCTCGTCGCTCCAGAGCGCACCCATCTTGGGCAGGGTGTATCGGGAGATCATCGGCGACACAACCTCCTCAATAACAATGGGATAAGACACGGCATCCCGTCTGGGGACAGACGGATGGCGGGCGTACTGCGTCGTAAGGTAGGTGGCTGGTCGACCAGGCGCGTATCACGCTCAGACGTACCTTCATGAGCCAAGTCATTGTAACACACCCGGCCAAAAAGTGCCAGGCACTTTTGCTAGAATACTGCGGGATGCCGATGCCCCTCTTGCTCCACGGACGCCACGGCGGCCCGACGGTCGCCTATCAGCCCCTCGGAGACTGGCTGGTGCCGTGGCGATTCACCTCGGTCGAGGAGGAGTACCAGACGCTGCAAACCGACGCCGGGCTCCTCGACCTGTCCACCTTGGCCCTCATTGAGTGTCGAGGTCCAGACCGCGTCGACTTCCTGCAGCGGATTCTGACCAATGACCTCAAGGGTCTGGCTCCTGGGTCCGGCTGCCGGGCCGCGCTGCTCACCCCGCAGGCCAAGCTGCTGGCCGATCTGTTGGTGCTGGCGGATCCAGACGCGGTGTGGCTCCTGTGCCATCTCTCCCGCGCCGACACGGTCGCCCGCACGCTGGACACCTACCACTTCAGCGAAGAACTGACGCTGACCAATCACGAGCGCCGGGACGCGGCGCTGGCGCTGCTGGGACCGCGCGCACTGGAAATGGCATCGCGGTTGTTGGACCGTGCGCTCGCACTGCCCCGTCCCAGCGACCATGCCCTCCTGGAGTGGGAGGGGATGCGGCTCAGGGTCATCCGCCAGCACCTCCTGACAGGTGGACTGCCTGGCGTCATCTGCTTGGTGCCAGCGGAGCGCGCGCCCGCCTTCTGGGACGCGCTGCTGCGGGCGGGCCGTGCCTGCGGCGTGCGGCCGGTCGGGTGGGAGGCGTTGAATATCGCCCGGATCGAGGCGGGTGTGCCGTGGTTCGGCCTCGACATGGACGAGACCACTCTGCTGCCGGAAACCGGGCTGGAGGCCATTGTGGCCAGCGACGCGAAGGGCTGCTACGTCGGACAGGAGATTGTCGCGCGGCTCGCGACGTACGGCTCCGTGAGCAAAAAACTCATGGGGCTGCTCATGGAAGGAGAGGACGCGCCAGCCTCTGGGGAGACGATCTGGCGGGAAGGCGAGGAGGTCGGACGGATGACCAGCGCCTGTCGCTCGTTGGCGCTGAAGCGGCCGATCGGGATGGGCTACATCAAACGCGGCGCCTACGAGGCCGGCACCGCTGTGCACATCGCGCACGGGACATCCCGCTTGTCGGCAACAGTGTTCGCGCTAAAGGTGTCAGACACCTTTCAAAGCGGGAAAGGTGTCTGACACCTTTTAGCTATCTTGCCAGTACCTGACGAACTCCTGGAGGTGGGTCAGGGTGGAGAGGTTCGGCATCCGGTCGAGGAAGACCTTGCCGGCGAGGTGGTCGCACTCATGCTGGATGACGCGCGCGAAGAACCCGTGCGCGGCAAACCGCACGCGCTCGCCCTTGCGGTTGAAGGCGTCCAGCTCCAGCGACGCCGCACGGGGCACCTTGCCGCGGAACTCGTTGACGCTCAGGCAGCCCTCCCAATCCACGAGCGGCTTCTTTGAGACGGTGAGGATCCGCGGGTTGATCAGCACCGTCAGCGGGATCGGCCCTTCGCCGGGGTAGCGCCGGTTGTCCTTCACCTCGATCACCGCGATCTGCTGGGACAGGTGGACCTGGGGTGCTGCCAACCCCACCCCTTCGTATTCGTGCATCGTCTCGATCATGTCATCGAGCAACTGCTGGAACGCAGGCGAGGCGATCGCTTCCTTCGGGACCGCCTCAGCCGGCGTGCGGATCACCGGGTGTCCCAGCCGCGCAACCTTGAGAATCGCCATCAGCCGGAGACGAGGGGGTGAGAGGTGGGGCCGCCGCGCTTCGTCAGCGGCTCGTACTCGGGATGCCGCTTGAGGTAGGCCCCAGCGATGTAGGAGCAGGACGGCACCACCGTCAGCGCATTGGCCTTGGCGTACTCGAAGGCGGTCTTGCACAGCGTTTCCGCGATGCCGCGCCCGCGGAAGACCTCCGGGACATACGTGTGGTAGAGGTCCATCTCCTCGCCGGCGCGCCGGTACATCAGGCAGGCCTCGTAGCCCTCCAGGGCGGCGACGAATCGGTTGCGGGCGGTGTCGTGTTCAACCGTCACGGCGGCTGCCATCCCACCACCTCCCTGTGGCCCGCCGGCGGGCGGGCCGCGCGGGGGGAGACACCGATTCGTGCGGACGCCCACCACCCGCCGCGCCCGCAGCGATCTGCGCGGATTCATGCCGTTGGTCGCTGCGACAGGTAGGTGGTGGGACCATGGCGCCCCCATTATAAGGGAAATTCGGATATGATAGAAGCCGCCATGCACGATGCCGTCGGGCTGCTGCTGGAGGCAATCGCCCAGGCGCTGCCGGAGGACCGCGCAGCGTTGCGCCGGTTGAAGATCCGCGTCGCCTCGCAGACCGGCAGCCCCCTCATCCGCAACGACGCGCTCTTGCTGCGCTACCGCCGGGAGGTGGCGACCGGGGCGCGCGCGCCCAACCTCCACGTCGAGCGCATCCTCACGCTCAACGGCATCCGGTCCGAATCCGGCATCGCCACCGTCACCGCGATCACCGAGCCGTACGCCTGCCCGGGCCGCTGCGTCTACTGCCCCACGGAGGCGCGCGCGCCCAAGAGCTACCTCCCGAACGAGCCGGCGGTCATGCGGGCGCTGCGCAGCGACTACGATCCCTACGGCCAGGTGCGGGCACGGCTGGCGGCGCTGGCCGAGACCGGCCATCCGACCGACAAGATCGAGCTGATTCTCAAAGGCGGCACCTGGTCGTTCTATCCGGACGCCTATCAGCGGACGTTCATCCGCCGCTGCCTCGAAGCCGCCAACGATTTCGCTCAGGGCTCAGGGCTCGGGGCTCAGGGCAACGGCCCGCAGCCCCCAGCCCAGAGCCCAGAGCCGACGATCCCGTCTTCCCTGGAGGAGGCCCAGGAGGCGAACGAGACCGCGCGCTGCCGCGTCATCGGCGTCACCGTCGAGACGCGCCCGGACTACGTGGATCCCGAGGAGATCAGGCGGCTGCGGCACCTCGGCGTCACCCGCGTGGAGCTCGGGGTGCAGACGCTCGAGGAGGACGTCCTGGCGCGCATCGTGCGCGACCACGGCACCGCCGAGGTGCGCGATGCCACCACGCTGCTCAAGGACGCGGGGATCAAAGTCGCCTACCACCTGATGCCCAACCTGCCGGGCGCCACGCCGGCGAGCGACCTGGACACCGCGCGGCGCGTCTTTGACGATCCCGCCTACCGGCCCGACACCCTCAAGCTCTACCCATGCGTCGTCGTGGAGACCGCCGAGCTGTTCCAGTGGTGGCGCCAGGGCCGCCACATCCCGTACGACGAGGAGACGCTGGTGGAGCTATTGATCCGCATCAAGCAGCTCGTGCCGCCCTACGTGCGCATCGAGCGGGTCATCCGCGATATCCCCTCCACCTCCATCCAGGCCGGCTGCGTGATCACGAACCTGCGCGAGGAGGCCCAGCGGCGGATGCGCCAGCGCGGGCTCGCCTGCGTGTGCATCCGCTGCCGGCAGGTCCGCCGGGCGGTACCATTGGTACCGGGTCCATTGTTCCAGCTCACCCAACGGCGGTACGACGCCTCGGGTGGCACGGAGTGCTTTCTCAGCTTCGAGGAGCCGACGACTGGCGCGCTGGCCTCGCTGTTGCGGCTGCGCATCCCTGCCTGCGCCGCGCGCGGCGCGGCAGGCAGGCCCTCGCCGCATCTGGCCGGCCGGCCGCATTGGCTGCCCGCCCTCGAGGGCGCGGCGTTGATCCGCGAGCTGCATTCCTACGGGCCGCACCTGCCGCTGCATGCCCGCCGCGAGGACGCGGTGCAGCATCACGGGTTCGGACGGCAGCTGGTGGCGGAAGCGGAGCGGATCGCGCGGGACGAGTTCAGGATGCGCCGGATGGCGGTGATCGCCGGGGTGGGCGTGCGCGAGTACTACCGGCGCCTCGGCTACGAGCTGCACGACACCTACATGGTGAAATCGCTGGACCGCGATGGCGTGGTGTGACCAACCCTGTTCACGGCGGCAATTGCTGAAAGCCGGCCTGCTCGCGGCAGGCGGCGCCTTGGCCTCGTCCTGGCTCTGGCCGGCCAGGCGGCTGTTCGCCAACGCCGACGCGGCCGCGATCCCGACGCGCCCGCTGGGCAAGACCGGCGTCCAGGTGACGATGCTCGGGCTCGGCGGCGAGGGCATCCTGCGCACCTGGGGCCGTGACCGCGAAGCGGCGGCGGTGATCGAGCGCGCCCTCGACTTGGGCATCACCTACTGCGACACGGCGCCGGCCTACAGCGGCAGCCAGGACTACTACGGCGCGGTCTTGGCTGAGCGGCGCGCCGTGATCTTCCTGGCGTCCAAGACCCATGATCGCACGCGCGACGGCAGCCTGCGGCTGCTGGACAACAGCCTCGCGCGCCTGAAGACCGACCATCTGGACCTGTGGCAGCTCCACGACCTCACCGAACTGGACGAGCTCGAGGCGATCTTCGGCCCGCGCGGCGCGATCCACGCCCTGGAGGAGGCCACGCGCGATGGGCGCGTGCGGTTCCTCGGCGTCACCGGCCACTACGATCCGGCCGTCCTCGCCGAGGCCATTCGCCGCCATCCCTTCGACACGGTGCTCGTCGCGCTCAACGCGGCCGACCGCGCGCGGCGTTCCTTTATTGACCGCTTCCTTCCCGAAGCCGCCGCGCGCCAGCTCGGGATCATCGGCATGAAGGTCGTGGCGAGAGGCCGCCTCCTGCGGCCGGACGGCGTCTCGACGATGCGCGAGGCGCTGGGCTACGTGCTGACGCTGCCGGTCAGCACCGCGATCGTGGGGTACACCACCCCCGAGGAGGTTGAGGAGGCGGTGCGACTCGTGAAACACTTCGAGCCATTTCCGGCGGAGGAAATGGCTCGCCTTGAACGCCTCGCCCGCCCCTACGCGGACGAGGCCAACTGGTTTAAACGCCCCGCCTAGCCCAAAAGTGCCAGGCACTTCGCCGGTTCAAATTTCTACTCACCTGTGGAAAACTTGAGTTTTCCACAGGTGCGCGAGAAATCTAACCGGGAAAGTGCCTGGCACTTTTAGTTGACGAGCTTGTTGCCGGGCTTGCGGGGCGGGTCGTTCTTCGGCCGCTCGGGGGCCGTGGGGTTGTTCTTGAAGGACGGGGTGAGGTCCTTGTTGATCTGCGCGTAGGGCTTGTCCTCATCCTCAGAGGCGACGATCGCGCCGATGGGGCACTCCGGCAGGCACAGGCCGCAGTTGATGCACACCTCCGGGTCGATGATCATGAACTCTTCGCCCTTGTACTCGCCCGGATGGATGCACTCGACCGGACAGACGGTCGCGCACACCGCGTAACGCTCGCCGAGACACTTCTCCGTGATCACGTACGACATGGCTTGTGCCTCCTTGGCTCGGTCTGCGTGCCTGACACCTTTTTCGAGCGTCCCTGCTCAAATAGGTGCTGGCACGGAAGGTGTATCCTAACGCAGGGCACGGCGCTCGTCAAGCGGTTAGAGGACGAGATGGGAATCGGTGTCCCGCACGCCGGTCAGCTTCCGGATGGTCGAGAGGATGCCGGCGAACTCTTCGTAGGGCTCCGCATCGACGAACGCGATCATGTCGTGCTCGCCGGTGACCTGGTGCACCATCTGGATGCCGGCCAGCTTGGCGACCGCCTGCTGGACCTCGGCCTCGTGGCCCGGCACCACATCGATCATGATGTAGGCTTTCGGCATCGGCGCCTCCGGACACGATTATAGCGTAAACGCTCGCCGATTGCACCGGAGATGCAGAAAGCGTATGCTACTCCCATGACCGGGGCAGCAGCGACGGCGGCGGCGACCGAGCGGTTCCGCCAGCGGATCGCTGCACCCGACCCTGGGCATTTCCGCCCCCTCCAGGATCTGTGGGCCTCTTCCATCGGGCTGGGGACCTACCTCGGCGAGGCCGATGACGCGACCGACGCCCGATACGCCGAGGCCATCCGCGCGGCGCTGGCGCGCGGCTGCAACGTGCTGGACACCGCCATCAACTACCGCGGCCAGCGCAGCGAGCGCACGATCGGCGCCGCCCTGCAGCAGCTCATTGCGGACGGCGCGATCACCCGCGAGGAAGTGATCCTGTGCACGAAAGGCGGCTACCTGGTCGAGCCGATCCTCGACGCCGGCCTCGCGGCGCCCGAGGAGATCGCGTCCGGCTGCCATTGCCTGGCTCCGGCCTACCTGGACCACGCCCTGCGCACCAGCCTCGCGAACCTGCGCGTGCAGACGATCGACGTCTACTACCTCCACAACCCCGAGCAGCAGCTCGACGAGGTCGGCCGGGAGGCGTTCCTGGCGCGGATGGAGGCGGCATTCACGCTGCTGGAGCAACGGGTGCACAGCGGCGCCATCCGCTATTACGGCATCGCCACGTGGCACGGGCTGCGACGCCACCCGAAGGCGAAGGACGCGCTCTCCCTTGCAACCCTGGCGGCGCTGGCGGCGCGCGTTGGGGGGCCGGCCCACCACTTCCGGGTGATCCAGCTGCCGTACAACCTCGCGATGCCGGAAGCCTTCGCCTTCGCGAACCAGCCGATCAACGGGCAGCCGCTGACGGCGTTGGCGGCGGCGCAACGGCTCGAGCTGTCAGTCGTCTGCAGCGCCAGCCTGCTCCAGGGCCAATTGAGCGGCCTGCCCGACAACCTGGGATCCTACATCCCCGGTCTGTCCACCTCGGCGCAACGCGCGGTGCAGTTCGCCCGCTCCACCCCCGGCATCACCACGGCGCTCGTTGGCATGCAGCGCGCGGCGCATGTCGAGGATGTGCTGGAGCTGGCGCGCCTGCCGGTCATGCCGGCGGAGCAGCTCGCGCGCCTGTTTGACCGTACCCGGAGGGGGACGTAAAAATGGGACCGGGTCCATTTTTCTCTCCACCTCGCAGGAAAAATGGACCCGGTCCCAATTTTCCAGAACCGGTGTCTGGCTCCCCGCTGTGGTGGGTGCTGATAGCGGGGTGCCTGACACCGGTCATGTTGGCGGGCTGCGCGGGGCAGCGGCCGCTCATGATGGTGCGCGTGCCGTTCAGCGACCTCCGCGCCCAGCCGCAGACCACGGCGCAGCCCGGCATCCACGATCCGCTGCAGGAGACGCAGCTGCTCTACGGCGAGCGCGTCCGCGTCCGGAGAGTCCGCAAGGGCTGGGCCCAAGTGGAAGCGGTGGAGCAGCCGGAGTTCACGCACGGGCGGCGCTGGCAAGGCTATCCTGGCTGGCTGCCTGCGGCCGCGCTGGGACCGGCTGATCCGCTCGAGCCGCCGACCATCGTCGTCACCGAGAAGTGGGCGCAGACCTGGCTGGATCCGTACGGACGCGCGAGCGCCCCGTGGCGATTCCCGCTGGGCGCGCGCCTGCCCGCCACGGACATGGGCGGCGAGCTCTGGAAGGTCGATCTCTTTGATGGCACGCGTCTCTGGATGCCGCGCCGATCCGCGGCCGCGCTCGAGGAGCTGTCAGCGCTGCCGTCGCTGAACCGGCGGCTGAAGGTCGTGCAGGCGGCCGAGCAGCTCCTTGGCGACGCGTACTACTGGGGCGGACGCTCCCCGTCTGCGCCGAGTCCCCTGGCCGGTGTCGCTGGCGTGGACTGCTCCGGCCTGGTCAACCTGGCGTACCGGGCCGCCGGCCTCGACATCCCGCGCGACGCCCATGAGCAGTTCCTTCGCGCACGCGCGGTTGACGCGGTCGACATCGCCGACCTCATCTTCCTCTCCACACGCGACGACCGCTCCACCATCGTGCACGTCATGCTCTACGCCGGCCAGGGCGAGGTCATCGAGGGGCCCGGCACCGGCTCGTCGGTGCGCCGCATCACCTTGCAGGAGCGGCTAGGCACCGATGTCCAGCGCCTGGCGCCGGGCCAGGTCATCGACGGCCAAACCATCTTCTTCGGCGCGTACCTCGAATGAAAACGGCACCAGGTCCATTTTTCCGTTGAGGGAGATGGAAAAATGGACCTGGTACCAGTTTTGACCGGACCGTTATGGCCCCTGATCGGCATCGCCGCCATCACCGCCGCCATCCTCCTCGCCAGCGCGCAGCCGGGGCTGGCCCCCCTCTTCCGGTGGCTGCCGGTGCCGCTCTGGTGCTACCTGCTGCCGATGCTCGCCGGCGCGGTGGGCTGGTTGCCCCAGCATCATGTCGCGTACCCGGTGCTCATCACACACCTGCTGCCGCTCGCGCTGGGCCTGTTGCTCCTCGGCCTGGATCTTCGCGCCGTCGCCCGAGCCGGTGGACGGGCGCTCGTGGCGGCGGCGATCGGGGCCCTCGGCGTCCTCGTGGGCGGCGTCGCGGGCCTCGGACTGTTGGCGCGGCAGCTGCCGCCTGAGGCGTGGCGAGGGGTCGGCGCGCTCGTCGGCACCTGGACCGGCGGCACGATGAACCTGCTGGCCCTGCGGACCCTGCTGAACACCCCGGAGCCCATGTTTGCGCCGCTCGTCGTCGTCGACGCGGTGGTCGCCTATGCGTGGATGGCGCTGTTGATGGCCGCCTCGAACGCGCAGCCGCCCATCGACCGCTGGTTGCGCGCTGAGCCGTTTGCGGCGCGCCCGGCGCCAGCGTCCGCCGCGCCGGACGATACGAGTCGGCCGGACGGTCCCTCGCTCGCCTGGTGTGCCGCGCTCGCCTTCGGGCTGTCGGTCGTCTCGCGGCTCATCGCCGCGCGCCTGCCCGCCTCCCCGCTGGTGAACTCCGCGACCGGCTGGGCGATCCTGCTGGTGACCACCGGCGCGCTGGGGCTGTCGCTCCTGCCCGTCGTGCGGCGCGCGGGACGCCACGGGCCCTTCATCGGCACCCCCTGCCTGTACCTCGTCCTCGCGGCCACCGGCGCGCAGGCGAAGCTCGCCGCGTTCTGGTCCACGCCGGCGTGGCTGCTGCTGGGCCTGGTCATCGTCGTGACGCACGCCGCGGCGCTGATCCTGGCCGGGCGCCTGCTGCGGCTGCCGCTGGGCGTGCTCGCCACCGCCAGCCAGGCGAACCTCGGCGGCGTCGTCTCCGCGCCGCTCGTCGGCGCCGTCTATCATCCGGCGCTGGCCCCGATCGGGCTCGTGCTGGCGCTGGCCGGCAACGCCCTCGGCACGTACCTGGGCCTCTTCGCCGCCACCTGGTGTCAGACACTTTCCCCGCTTTGAAAGGTGTCTGACACCATTCCGGGACTGGACAAATGGGCGGGCACGCGCTACAAATAGGGCGGGATGCCTGACCCGACGGCCCAGAAGACCGTCATGGTCGTGGAGGACAACCCGATGAACATGCGGTTGGCCTCCGACCTCCTGCGCTTGCACGGCTTCACCGTCGTGCCCGCCGACAACGGCGAGCAGGCCCTCGAGTTGCTGAAGACCGCGACGCCCCACCTGATCCTCCTCGACCTGCACCTGCCCGGGATGGACGGCTTTGAAGTCTTCAGCCGCCTCCGCGCCAACGCCGCGTGGGCGTCCATCCCGGTCGTGGCGCTGACCGCCTCCGCCATGCGGGAAGAAGCCGAGGAAATCATGGCGAAGGGGTTCAACGGCCACATCGCCAAGCCGATCGACACCAAGCGATTCGTCGAGCAGGTCAAGGCGATGGCGGGCTAGTGCTTCGGCTCGATTGAAATGACCGATAGTTGCTCTGTCGAAACGCCACGGTTCCAGAGCAAAACGTGTCAGACACGTTTCCCGCTGCGAGACGACCGGTCGAAAGGTGTCTGACACCTCTTGCGGCCGTCCCAGCAGCTGTTCGACAGTGCAACCGATAGTCGTTAGAACGCTTAGGTCATTTCAATCTCGCTCAGCACTAGTGCCGAGCGGACGAATCGATCAACGCAAAATAGTCGAGGCGCTAAGCCGATCCCCCGCATGCGGCTCCAGGTGACGGTCGCGCAGAAGCTCCTCGCGCTCATCTCCATCCCCCTCTGCTTCCAGCTCGCCTTCGTCGGCCTCATCGTCAAGATGCAGCGGGAGAGCGACGAGGCGCAGGCGCTGCAGCTGCGCTCGGAAGACGTCACCTCGAAAGCGTACACCTTGCTCGACCTGCTGCTCGAAGCCGACTCCGACCTGCGCGCCGGCATCGTGACCCGCTACCCGGACTTCTTCGATTCGCTCGAGGAGACGCTGCTGGAACTCCCCGATGTGCTCGCCGACCTGGAGGGGCTCGTGCAGGATCACGCGGTCCAGCTCGAAGTCGTGAAGCGGGTGGTCGACAAGGTGGACGACAAGATCGCGGTCATGACGTCCATCGCCGAGCAGGTGCGCGGGGGCGCGGTCGAGTACGCCGCCGTGCGGATCAAGCTGGCCAAGAACAACCTCGACACGACCGCGATCCAACAGGTCATGACCACCCTGGTCCAGAAATCGCTGCAGCTGACCGCCGCCCGCCAGCGGCAGCTCGAGCGCTCCGCCAAGCATCTCAACTGGCTGCTCGGGGTGGGGACGATCGTCGTCGTGCTCCTGAGCCTGCTGATCTTCGTCGTGTTCATGCGCGACATCAGCGCGCGGCTGGCCACCCTCACCCAGAACACCCGCCGGCTGGCGAAGAACGAGGCGCTGGCGCCGCCCATGCGCGGCGCCGACGAGTTCGCCCGGCTGGACGCCGCCTTCCACGACATGGCGGACGCGCTGGCCGAGGCGGTCGCGCAGGAGCGCGCCGCCAAGGAATCCGCCGAGGCCGCCAACAAGGCCAAGAGCCGGTTCCTGGCGAACATGTCCCACGAGCTGCGCACGCCGCTCAACGCCATCATCGGCTTCTCCGAGATCCTCAAGGACGAGAGCTTTGGCGCGCTCAACGACCAGCAGAAGGAATACACCGGCTACATCCTCACCAGCGGCAAGCACCTGCTGTCGCTCATCAACGACATCCTCGATCTCTCGAAGGTCGAGGCGGGCAAGATGGAGCTGTCGCTCTCCGCGGTCAACCTCAAGGAGCTGTTGGCCAACAGCCTCGCCATGTTCAAGGAGCAGGCCCACAAGCACCGGGTGGAGCTCTCGCTCGCCGTCCAGGACGGCGCCGAGGCCATCACGGCGGACGAGCGGAAGGTGAAGCAGGTCGTCTTCAACCTCCTCTCCAACGCGGCCAAGTTCACCCCGGACGGCGGCCGCATCGGCATCGAGGTGACGCGGCAGGACGGCGGGCTCGTCCAGATCTGCGTCTGGGACACCGGGATCGGGATCGACGCCAAGGACCACCACAAGATCTTCCAGGAGTTTCAGCAGGTGCAAAGCGACTACTCGAGGAGATACGCCGGCACCGGCCTGGGGCTGTCGCTCACCAAGCGGTTCATCGAGCTGCACGGCGGCACGATCTGGTTCAAGAGCGCCGGCAAGAACCAGGGCACGCGCTTCAGCTTCACGCTGCCGATCAGCGGACCGGAGACCCCGCCGCCTCCGCCACCTCGGGCCGCTCCGGCACCGACGCCCGCGTGACATCGGAACATCCGCCAATGGTCAAGCCGTCCACCATCCTCGTCGTGGACGACGAGCCGCACAACGTCAAGCTGCTCGACGCGCTCCTGCGCGCCAACGGCTACCAGGTCGTCACCGCGGCCACCGGCGAGGAGGCGCTGCAGCGCGTCGCCGCGTCCGCGCCGGACCTCATCTTGCTCGACGTCATGATGCCCGGGCTCGACGGCTTCGAGGCCACGAGGCGGCTGCGAGCCAACCCGACGACCCGGCTGATCCCCATCGTGCTGGTGACCGCGCTCAAAGAGACCGAGGATCGCATCCGGGGCATCGAGGCCGGCTGCGACGATTTCCTCTCCAAGCCGGTCGACAAGCACGAGCTGCTGGCGCGGGTCAAGACGCTGCTGACGCTCAGCTACTACCGGTCGCTGCTCGATGAGCGGGAGAAGTTCGAGGCGGTCATGCAGCAGGCCGGCGACGGCATCGTCGTGTTCGACGCCTCATGGCGCCTCATCCGCCTCAACGCCACGGCCGCGATGCTGTTGGAGGTGGACCCAAACGCGCCCCCGGCGGATTGGTTCGCGCACCTGGCCCAGCGCTTCACCCCGCCCTCCGCGTCCGAGCTGCGCCAGCAGCTCATGACGACGTCGCTGGCGTTCGACCTGGCCCGCGCGGAAACCGAGGCGACCCGCGCGCTGATTCTCGCGGTGCGCTCCCATGTGGCCCGCGATCCGGCGGGGGCCATCAGCAGCATCGTCTGGACGCTCCACGATGCCTCCGAGGAGCGGCGGGAGGACTGGATGAAACGCGATTTCCTCAGCCTGATCTCCCATAAGCTGCGCACCCCGGTCGCCGTCATCACCAACAACGCCGCCCTGCTGCGCGACGAGCTCGCCGGAGCGCTGACGCCGGAGCAGCGGCCGGTGATCGAAGGCATCCTCAGCAAAGCCGATGAGCTCGACCGGCTCATCGGCAAGCTGCTGGGCTTCACGTCCGTGTACAGCCAGACGGTGGAGCGGCCGGCCGATGCCATCGACGTGAGCCGGGAGGTGCCGAGCCTGGCGGCGGCGGCGGTGAAGCGGCTGCGCCGCAAGCCGGTCGCGTGGCGCCTGCAGGGCGCGGACGGCCGCGCGCCGGTGCGCATGCACAAGACCCACCTGGAGCTGATCCTCGGCAACCTCATTGAGAACGCGGTCGTCTGCAACGACAAGCCGTCCGTCGAGCTCGTCGTCTCGGTGGCGCCCGGCGCAACGCACGTGGAGGTCTCGGTCACCGACAACGGCCCCGGCATCCCGCCGGAGGAGCGGGAGCGGATCTTCGAGCCGTTTTACCAGGTCGAAAAGGACTTCACCGGCAACGTGGAGGGCCCGGGCCTGGGATTGGCCTTGGTGAAGCGGCTGGTGGGCGCGTACGGGGGCAGCCTGCGCGTGCAGTCGCAGCTCGGGCGCGGCTCGACGTTTACCATCAGCCTCCCGCTTCATCCTGCGTCATCCGTGTCAGGAAGAATTACCCCTTGACAGAAAACGGAAAATTGGAAACAATACGCCCATGCTGCCTTGTGTCCGGCAGATGCGTGTCCTGACGTGGGCGGTGCTCCTCGCCGCGTTGGCGCTCCCCTCCCTCCTCCCTGCGCAAGAGCTCCTCGACGAAGACTACGAAGAGGACGCTGCCGCGCTCCTCGCTGAAGGCGAGGCCGGCGGCTCCGACCAGCCGATCGCGGTGGAGCTGGCCCAAGGGATCGACCTGCTGAACGACCAGATCGCGTCCCAGGACGAGCTCCTCAAGACCGCGCAGACCGACCGCGAGAAGCAGCTCATCCGCAACCACATCCGCTCGCTCCAGAAGGAACGCCGCTCGCTCGAAAGCCTGCTCCTGAAGCTCGTCGGGCCCAACATCGACATTCGGCAGGCTGCCCGCGAGCACCAGGCGGAGCTGCGCCAGGAGCGGGACTACAAGACGCTTGAGAAAGACGACCGGCAGACGCCGCAGTAAGGCCGCCATGAAGCCGCTCGGGAGCATCCTGAAAGTCCTGATCGCGGCGGCCCTCGGCTGGACGGCATCGCCCGTGGTGGCGTCCGACCGCGACGAGGCGATCGCGCAGACCGTGCAGCTTGCGCAGGCCACCGAGGACGCCGAGCGAAAAGAGCCGCCTGAGCGGGCCGCCGCCCCGGCCGCCCGGGCGCTGACGCCGGAAGAGATCGTCGCCGCGATCAAGGTGCGGGCCCAGCGCGAGCTGGCCCGCCGGCGCGCCCGCCGGTGGTCGGTCAGCCACCTGTGGACCTGGACCCTGGCGAACGAGAGCAACCCCGCGCTCATCAAGTCGCGCCTCTCCGCGAAATATATGGAAGAGTACATCAGCGCGACCTTCGCCTACAAGCTCACCCCGAAGCTGAACTGGCAGCTCGGCTACAGCATGGACGCGCTCCACTACGATGAGTACACGGACGGCAGCACCCTCACGAATTCGGTGACCACCAAGCTCATCTGGCGGCTCGCCAAGCCGTACCGCGCCGAGGTCCACTACACGTTCGACGACTCCGACTACCCCTATGACGATGGCGCGAGCACGTTTGACCAGAAGGTCCACCTGCGGCTCCGCCAGAGCTTCCTCAAGAAGTACTACCACTATGTCGGCTGGACCTACCTGCGCAAGCAGTACAAGGATAAGCAGAAGCGGGAGACGACCGCGGACCGGGTCGCGGGCAAGCGCCGGCGGGATGACCGGCACACCGGCATGCACGAGATTGGGGGACAGGTCGGCGAGGGCAACAGGCTCAAGCTGAAGCAGGAGTTCTACTACAACGACTCCAACGAGGGCTACCTGGACTACAACGATGCGCAGGACTACAAGGTCAAGGCCACCTTCCTGCGGGACTGGACGAAGCAGTGGTCCACGACGAGCGCGTTCACCTATGAGCTGAAGCGGTACGAGGCGCGCAACGTCAGCGACCGCGGGGTGGCCCAGCAGGACTACACGAAGACGTACGAGCTTGGCGCGACGTACAAGATCACCGACCAGGTGGACCTGGCCTACACCTGGAAGTACAAGCAGAACGACTCCAACGACACCGGCCAGGCGTACCAGGACGTCACGAACTCCCTCGCCCTGACCGCTTCGTTCTAACCACAAGGGGTCAGGCACTGTTCCCGCGTTGAAAAGTGTCTGACCCTGCTCTGTCGAAAAGCTACGGCTCCAGGGCAAAAGGTGTCAGACACGTTTCCCGCTGCGAGACGACCGGTCAAAAGGTGTCTGACACCTCTTGCGGTCGTCCCAGCAGCTGTTCGACAGAGCAGTCTGACCCCTTTACATTAGCAGCTTGCCGGGCCCTGGGTCGCGTGGTCGTGGCAGGTCCCGTCCGAGTGCCGGTAGATCTCGTGCATGTGCGTCTCGGGGGTCATGTCGCCGTTGTGGTCAGCCACATGGGCCTCCGTCCGCACCAAGGTCTCCGCATTTGAGTCCAACCGCGTCTCTAACCGCGTCTCCGTATTGGTTTCAAAATATCGCTCCGGGGCTTCGTAGTAGTGCTCGGTGGACGTCATTTCCCACTCGCGCTGCGTCTCCATCATCTCCCGGTAGCGCTCGACCTCGGCCGTGGTGTGCTCGCCTGAGCTCGCCCAGCGCTCGAAGGCCTCGCGCGGATCCACGTACTGCCGCTCGGGCCCCATCATCATCTCGCGCCCCATCATCTCCGGGCCGCCCATCTCGCTGGCATGCTCCCACGGGTTCTCGCCGCTCGCCATGGAGCGCTCAAACTGGGCGCGGATCTGGTCGATCTCCGCTTGCGAGCGACCGGTGCTGCCGGTGTCCATGGCCCAGCGCTCAAAGGCCTCGCGCGCCTGCTCCGGCGTGCCGGTGGGACCGTATCGCTCCCCGCGGTCGCCTCCCCCGTACTCCATGAACCGTTCCATCTCCATATGCGCGAACTCGCGGGCGTAGTCGGCCATCTCCGGCCGCTCGGCCATGTACCGCTCCATCTCGGCGTACATCTTCTCCATCATCTCCGGGGTGGGGCGGATGAACTCGCCGCGCTCATGCGCCTCGAACATCTCCTTCATGCGCGCCGCGCCCTCCGGGTCATGCCGCTGGGCTTCCGCGTAGGCCTGGTCGAACATCGTCCGGGCGTCGCCCCGGCTGATCGTCTCGCCCGGGCCGCCGAAGCCGACGCCCCAGTCGCCACCACGAGGGTCGTCCACGATCCGCGCTCCTCCCGTCGGGTCAAACCCCGTGGCCCGGAACGCCTCGAAGGCGGTGCGCATGCTCTCGGCCAGCTCGGTGTTGCCGCGGCTCATCGCCTCGGCGATCTTCGCTTCGACCTCCGATTGCAGGACGCGGGCCGAGACCTCACGCTGGACTTCCCGGAGGTTCTCCACTTCTTGCACCAGCCCGGCGTCCTCAAGGTCGCCGTCGCGAAGGTCGCGCAGGCAGATTTCGCTCTGCTTCCGAATCACCTCAGCCAGCTCCGGGTCGCGGGTCGCGGCGGCAGCGATCAGCCGCTCCACTTGCGCGGCCACCGCCTCGCGGGTCGCGTCGACATCCGCAACCTCAATCGCCCAGGCGAGCGGCGCCTGAAACGTCAACCCGCCGATGACCAGCGCCACCCCCAGCTCCCGACACATGCCTGCCACGCTCATCTCTCTCCCTCCTGTTCACCACTTATGGTTGCGGTGGACTGTCGCGATACTGCTCAGGAGCCTGATACTCAGGGGCCTCGTATTCTCTAGGCGCCGTCTCGGTCTCTCGCTCGACCGCGGGAGCTTCATACTCATGGGTCGGGGCTTCGTACTCCGCGTTCCATGGTTGGCGCTTCGTACTCCCGCTGCATGGTCTCAAACTCGCGGGTCGGGGCTTCGTACTCATGCTCCGTGGATTCGTACATGCGCTCGGGTGACTCGTACAGGCGCTCCGGCGATTCGTACATCCGCTCGAATGTCCCGAGCTCGCGCTCCATCGCCGGGTGCTCGCCTTCAAACATGCGCTCCATTTGCTCGCGGGCCTCGGGGGACATCTGCTCATAGGCGCGCTCGAAGCCCTCTTGATGTCCGCCCTGCTCCCACTCGCGGCCGTCCGCGGGCTCAATGCCGTGGTCGCGGAGGATCTCAAACATCCGGTCGCGCGCCTGCCCCTCATTCATCTGGCCGGACTCGAACTGGTCGCGCAGCTCCTGCATCCGCGGGTCGTTGTGGACTTCCTGGAACCGCGGATCCTGACCCGGCATGCCGCCCTCGCCTTCAACCGGAGGGCCGATGAGGCGCGGGTCGCGGCCCGCTGTTCCCTGCTGATCGCCGGCCGTGAGGTCCCCGACGGCGCCCTGCAGGGCGGCATCCGTTTGGCCTCCCTGGCCTTCTTGAGCCGGGGGAAGGGTGCTGAGATCCGTCGAATTGAGCTGCCGCTCCATCTCGGCGGCGAGCGCAGGATCGGTCTGGCGGGTGGCTTCAATCACTTGGAGGATGTGCTCGCGGGTGGTGGCGTCGGAACTCGTTGCGGCTTCCGCCACGTCATCGCCATCGGCGGCCCAGGCGGAGGTGGGACCCATGAGGAGGACAAACGCTGCGCCGATGCCGAAGCGCTTCATGTGGGGTTGCAGACCCATGCACCACCTCCGCGTCCATGGCAACAAAACACCCCTTGGGCCCATCCCAAGGGGTGCATCGCCTGACTTACGTCAGCCAAATCCGGCAGCTGGCTGCCCTACCCTAACCGCAACTTAGGGGGTAGGCCCTGTAGCTTTGCGCCCCATTCTTTCGAATGGTTTGCCCTTCTCAGATCAAGGGATTGTCAACGACCGTTCGCTTCCGTTACAAGAAGCATACCTGAGGTGTTGCAACTCTGTCAAGGGAGGGAAGCGATCGTGCGGCGCTGCTGCCAGGCGTCCCACCAGCGGGCGGCGGCGTAGTGCGGATAGTGCCGGGGAAAGATGTCGGAGTCCACCATCGCGCGCAGCCGCCTGTCGTCCAGCGCGCCGGCCGCCAGCACAAACGGCTCAACCTGCGACCGGTAAAAGGACGTGAGAGGCTCCCGCTCCGCCTGCGGCCGGCGCGCGACATAGGCCTCGAGCCCTCCAGCGGATGCGATCCGATCGCGCAGGTGCCGGAGTTGCCTGGCATAGGCGCGCGTTTCTTCTTCCACCAGCTCGCGGATCAGCGCGTGCAGGACGGCGATGGTCTGCCGGCTCACTCGCGGGCCGTACGCGGCCTGCTGCGCGAGCAGCCCATTCACGGCGCGGCGGGTGGCCGGCGCATGCTTCACGTGCTCCAGCTCGTGGAGCAGAATCGCTTCCTGGATGAGCGCCGGCGCCTGCAGCAGCCGATCAGGGTCCAGCGCAACCGCGCGCAGCGCGCCATCCCGATCAAAGGTCAGGACGATCCAAGACTCCGGCGATTCGGCTGAGGAGCGCGTCACCATCCCTGGAGTGCGCAAGGCCGCCCCCAACTGGTCGATAGCGGCCTGATCCGCTGGATCAGGCACCTGGGCTCTGAGCGCCTGCAACAGGCCTGCCACATCCTTGACCGAAGAGGAGCGGGTGGGCGTGGCTACCACCCGCCCCTGCCAGACCAGGCCAGAGGCCAGCACGCCGGCCATGATAAAGAGGAAGGGCACCAGTCGCTTCATGTGGAATTATTGTAATATTTATAGACCGCGTGTCAACCGGAAAATGCGGCAACCGGGCTCCTACCCGCGATCGAGGTCAGCGCGAGGCTGGGGGAACGAGTCGTGCGGTTGGTTGAACGGAAGGAGAGGTCGTTGCGTGCCGCGATAGCGGGATTTCATGATCGGCGGCACTCGGGACAGCAGGAGGAACGCCGCAATCACCACGAGGCCGCACACCATCAACCACCGGATGAGACGTCTTCTCCATCGCCTGGGTCGCATCCCCGCCCTCACGCGAGCCTGCGGAACACCGCCACGACCTTGCCGAGGATCGTCAGCGGCTTGTCGGCCGAGACGACGATCGGCTCCATCGTGGGGTGCTCGGGCTGCAACCGGATCTGCTCGCCCTCCTTGAGGAACCGCTTCACGGTCGCTTCGTCCCCGACCAGGGCGACGACGATCTCGCCGGATTCCGCCGCGGGATGCTGGCGGACGATCACATAGTCGCCGTCGAGGATGCCGGCGTTGATCATGCTCTCGCCGCGCACCTGCAGCGCGAAGTGGGGCGGCGCGTCAGGCGAGGCGGCGGCGCCGATCCAGTCGCCGTCGATCACCACGTGCCCTTCCACATGCTCCTGGGCCAGCACCGGCTGCCCGGCCCGCACGCGGCCGACGAGCGGCACGCGCAGCGCGTGCTCGAACGGCGCCATGACATCCAGCAGGCTGATGCTGCGCGCCCTCGGCTCGCGTTTCAGGAACCCTTTTTTGGCGATGGCATCGAGGTGGGTGGTGACGCCCCGGAGGCTCCTGATGCCGAGCAGCTTGCCCAGCTCCCGGATGGTCGGGGGGTAGCCGCGCTGTCGGATCCAGCCCCGGATCGTCTCCAACACCGCGTGCTGTCGCTTGGTGAGCTGCTTGGCCATCGTGATGTCAGTATACGAGACGGCTGTCTACTTTTCAAGACGCGCTCGCACACCGCTCAGCGCACGCAGGGTCTGCTGAAGCTGCGCGCGGACCGACGCGAGCTGCTCCGGCGTGAGCGGATGCTCGAAGAGCCGCTGCTGGATCGCCAGGGCCTGCTGCAACTGCGTCAATCCGTCAGCCAGGCGCTCCGACGCGAGCTGTTGCTGGCTCACCCGGGACGCCAGCTCGCTCGCCGCAAGCGCCGTGTCCAGGTCGGCGGGGTCGTTGTGCAAGCCGTTCAGGTACGCGTCCAGCGCCTCCGGGAACCTGCCGGCCTCTGCAAATCCGCGCCCGAGCCTGCGCCAGTACGCCAGGCCGGTCGCGGCTTCCGCAAACCGCACGTCGTGATCGGGGATGAACTCCACCCCCCAGCCCCGCAAGACCGGATAGCTGTAGAGATGCAGGAGCAGCTCGTGCGGCACGCCGTTGCGAAACACGAGCACGGCGGCGGAGGACGCGCGGCCCTTGAGGGCGGTGGAGATTTCCGCGAACTCGTCGATCGAGCGGATCTCGGCCTGCTGCACGCGCACGATGATGTCGTCGGGGCGCAGGTCAGCCAGCGCCGCCTGCGAGGCGTCTTCCACGCTGACGACGCGCACCCCCAGCGGGCTGTCCGCCACGGTGACGCCTCGAAAGACCGATGGGCGTTGCGCCGCAACGGCCGTGGCGTGCAACAGGACGACCGCAAAAAGTGTCAGACACTTTTCGAGCTGTCGTCTCGCAGCGGGAAACGTGTCTGACACGTTTTGCCCCTTCACAACATGGTGGGGCCGCGCAGCGCGATGTCAAGCAGCAGCGCCAGGATCGCCAGCGGCAGCCACAGGCCCACCAGCGGCGCGGTCACGGTGACCGTGGTGGCCGGCGGCACGAACGCGCGATCGGCCAGGTCGTACGCGCCCGAGGTGGCGCGCGCGATCTGCCGCAGCAGCTCGTCGTGGGGAAGCTGGCCGGGGGCCTCGCGCCGCGCCGGCGGCGTGCCGACCTGCACCCACCGCTTGGCGAACAAGTTCCCTCGACTCGTCCCGTCGGCGTCGGGACTCGCTCGGGATTCCGCCCCACGGGGCTCCATCGGCGCGTCGGATGAGCCGGCGGCGTCTCGATCGGCCGCAGACGTCTCGAGGGCCAGCTGGTACCAGCCGCTCGCCACCTGCTCCAGCGACGCCTGCCAGCGCCACGGGCCGGTCTGCACGAAGGAAAGCGGCACCGTCGTCTCAGGCTGCTCGGCGGCGATCAGCATCCCGCGCGGATCCTGCAGGGCGCCTTCCAGGATCAGGCGGGGGATCTGGCGGCTGGCGTCCACCGAGACGAAGAGCTCCTCGGTCAGCCGCGGCCGCATCGCCCATCGGACGACCTGCGCCCAGACGCCCTCGAACCCGTCCCAGCGCACCCACTCCGGAGCCCACCGGACGTCCGCATCCGAGGTAAACGACACCACGCGGCCGCGCCCCACAGCCCATCGGGCCAGCAGCGGATCGTCGCCCGCGCCGCCGCTGACCGTCAGATCCGTCCGCGCGCCGGGCCGTGCGGTGGCGGTCAGGTAGCCGCGCAGCGACGGCCAATCGTCGAGCCCGGCGAACCAGTCGGTGGAGGGGTCCTTGCGCGGGCGGAACAGCCCTTCGGCAAACGGCAGCTTGCCGACGGCCCGTTCCGCGTCGCGGGCCACGAGCTTCGGCAGCTCGTCCAGGCTGCGCAGCGGGTAGAACGTCCCGCCGGTCGACTGCGCGAGCCAGCGCAGGTAGTCGGTGTTGATGAACGCCGCGCCCACCCCGATCGTGCTCACGCTGACGTGGTCCTGCTGAAACGAGCCAATCAGCGCGCGGTAGCCGGACTCCTGAAACGGCGTGTTGCCGTCCGAGAGCAGGATGATGTGCTTCACCGAGGCCCCGGTCAGCTCCAGCCGGTCCGCGGCCGCGCCGAGCGCCGGGAACACGTCCGTCCCGCCGCTGGACTTCAGCTTCACGAGTGTGTCCACCAGCCACGAGCCGATCTGCCCGGCCGGCTGCACCTCGGCCACGACGTAGGGCTGGGTGTCAAACGCCAGCACGCCGACCAGATCCTCCGGGGCGAGCTGCTTCACCAGCTCCACCGCCGCGCGTTTGGTCGCGGCGATCCGCGGCCCGAGCATGGAGGCGGAGCGATCGATGAGCAGGATGACGCAGACGCGCCGCTTGGACTCCTGCAGGCCTTTCGGCTCGAAGCGCACCGGCAACAGGCCGTCGATCGGCGCGGGGGTGTTCAGCTCATCGGCCAGGTTGCCGCCCAGCCCGACGGTCACCAGCCCCGCGCCGAAGGCCTCGACGTACCGCCGCAGCGCCTCGGCCTGCTCGGGCGACAGCGCCGATTTTGGCACGCCGAAGAGCAGGACCGCGTCATACTCGCGCAGCGCAGACTCGTCGCTCGGCAGGTCGCTGAGCCGGTTGATCATGACGTCGATCTCCCGGCGCTTCAAGGCCTGCGCGAGCAGGGGCGGGTGCGTCGCGCGCTCGGTGACGAGCAGCAGCCGCGGCGGGCCCTCGACTTCGGTGTACGCCCGCCGCGGCTCCAGGATGCGCTCCGATGGCAGCTCCCACGTGTCCTCGAACGCCATCGTGCCGCGGCCGATCGCCGGCACCGTCACGGTGAAGACCTGCCAGCCGGGGCGCACGACGACGCGCTGCCGCGTGATGACGACCCCGTGCAGCGCAATCGTCACCCGGCCCTGGGTCGGCTGCGGCGATCCGCTGAACACCACGAGCTGATGCGGAATGGGCGCGCCCTGCCGGACGACGGGCGGCACCGCCAGGTGCTGCCACAGCGTCTTCACCGCCCCTGCCGCCGGCGGCGGCTCAGGGAAGACCTCAAGCCCCAACCGCCTGACCGACGACAGCACGCCGGCCACGTTGCCCACGGTTTCCCGCCCGTCGCTGAGCAGCACCACCCCCACGCGGCCGGTCGATCCCGCGCGCGCGGCCGAAGGCTCGCGCGACGCCGGCAGCCAAGCCGCGGCGGACAACAGCGCCGCTTCCAGGTTGGTCTGCCCCCGCTCAATGGGCGCGCGCGCCAGCTGTTGCTGGAGGGCCTCGGGGTCGGTCAGCGGTTCGCGGTCGAACGGCATCACGAGGCGCGCGTCGCCGCCGAAGGCGATGAGGGCCCGCGGCACCTGCGCGGGCCGGCGTGATTCCAGCGAGGCGATCCGGCGGGCGAACCAGCGCCGCTGGGCCTCGTCGATGCTGGCCGAGCCATCGACCACGTACATGACATGCCGGGGCACGTCCTGCAGGCGGCTCGCCGAGGCGCCAAGCAGCGCGGCCCCCAGCGCCGCCAACGCGAGCAGGCGGCACAGGACCGCCGCAGGCTTGCGCCACCCTCCCAGGGGGATGCGCCGGCTGCGCCAGAGGATGAGCAAGACGATCGCGATGAGCAGCAAGAGAGGCGGGGTGGTCATCGGCGGAACAGCCGGACCGGTGCAGTGGGCCGGGTGTAAAACCACCATTCGACGAGCAGCAGGAGGAGGATGAGCACCGCCAACAGCGAGAAGAGCGGATGCGGCACGCGCCGGAGCGGCTCGGCGCCGGCGCGCGTCACCGGGAGCGGCTGCCACGTCGAGGCCCGGCTGAGCAGGTTGGACTCCAGCGGGTCCAGGAAATTCACGGCCGCGGTCAGCTCGCGGCCCGCCTGGACGAAACGATACAACCCGGCCACCGTTGTCTCATCGTAGCGGATGACCCCGCCCCGGCTGTCGATCGCCTCGGCCCTCCCATCCGGCCGGTGCACGGTGACCGCGCCCGGCTCAAAGCCTCCGCTGAGGCTCACGACCTCTCCCGTCGTCTGCAGCGCCGCCGGCCCCATGAGCCACCGCAGGCTGTTGAAGAACGCCAGCAAGAGCGGGGTCGACGGCGGGCTGGCGGAGGGATCGACCCGAATGACCACGGTGCGCCGGCGCTCTTGCTCCTCCGCGACGACCACGGGCCATTGGGCTCCGCCGATCAGGGCCGAGACCATCGGCAACCCGTTGGCGGATGGGGCGGGCCCCCACACCAACCCAGTTAGTGTGGGGGCGGGCGTTGAGGCCAGCGCGGCGCTGACCACCCCGACCGGATTCAGGTAGGCGCCGATCGGGTGGTCCGTCGACACGAGCCAATGCCTGGGGACGCTCGGGCCGCTCGCGCGCGCGTCAAACACCAACGCGGCCGCGGCGGCGGGCACGACCTGGCGCTCGTCGTCGGTCACAAGCAGCATCGGGCCGTCTCGCGGCGGCGCGTCAAGGCTCCACGGCAGCGCCTCGCACGCCCCCAGCCAGCCGGACACCGTCCGGACGAACGCTGGGTCGTCCGAGCGCACGACGACCGGTAACAGCGCCTGCTGCTGAAGCGGTACCCACGCGGTGTTATCCACCGACAGGCCGTCGGAGCCGGCCTGCACGGTCACGGGCACCATGCCCGACGCGGCCTCGGGCAGCGCCAGCGCCACCACGCGCCGCGCGCCGGCATTCAACGCCACGCTGGCTCGCGCAGCATCGCCGGCGCGCACCAGCACCGAGGCCGGACCGCGGGAGAAATTCTGCACGGTGACCAGCAGCCGCGCCGCTGCCGGCAGGCAGAGCGGCCCTTGCGCGTCGAGGCCGACGAGGGCCACGTTGCCGAGGGGGCGGCCGACCGTGATCCAGCGCACCGGGGCGTCGACCCCGGCGCCGGGTTGCGCCTCGTCGGTGACCACCAGCAGCTCATCGGGGTCGTCGCCGAGCAGCGCCAGCCCGATGCGGACGGCCGTCGCCAGGCTGCCGCCCAGATGGCTCGCCTGCGCCTCCCGCACCGCCTGCAGGAGGCTGACCGCGTCGCTGGTGGGCTGCGGGGTCAGCGGGCCCCCCGGCGCGGTCCGCATGATGAACACCTGCTCGGTGGGCGCTTTCTTCGCGATCCGCCACAAGAGCGCCTGGCGGCCTTCTTCAAACGCCTCGGCGCCCCGCGGCCCCGCGGCCATGCTCGCGGAGGTGTCGAGCACCGCCAAGAGGGTCTTCGCCCGCGGCTGGAACATCACCGGCTGCGCCAGCGCCAGCGCCAGCGCGATCAGCGCGGCGAGCTGCAGCCAGAAGAGGAGGTTGACGACGACGCGGCTGACGCGCTTCGGCGGCCGCGCGAGCAACCGCTCAAACGGGATGAGGCTCGGGATGGGCACCTGGCGGCGCGTCGCGGCGAAGCGCCACAGCCAGACGAGCGCCGGCACGCTCGCCAGCCACACCAGCGCCCACGGGGTCAGCAGCGTCATGTCAAAAAGGTGTCAGACACCTTTCCCGCTTTGAAAAGTGTCTGACACCTCTCCACCGATCATTCGAGGAAGCCGTGGATCGGCAGCCGCGTGGTGATGAAGGTGTCGAGGCTCTCATCGAGCCGGTGCTGGGCGAAGGCGATCCCCTCGCGCTTGCAAAAGCGCGCCACCTGCTCGTTGTGGTCGGCCACCGCCCGCTCGAGCTCCGCAGGGCGGTAGGCGAGCTGATGCGTGCGGCCGGTCTCCACGTCCACCAGCACCCCCGCGCGCGCCAGCGACGCCGGGTGCAGCTCCTGCGGCGTCAGCACCTGGATCAGCTTCACTTCGAGATTGCGCACCAGCAGCGTGTGCAGCGCGCGGAACAGCTCCGCCGGCCGCACCATGGCGTCGGTGATCACAATCGCCTGCCCGCCGTGGATCCGCAGCGCGATGGCCGCGCGCCGCATCCACTCCTCCATCGCCACCTGGCCGCCTGCCTGCGCCTGCCCCTGGCAGGCAGGCAGGCCGGGCGCCGCGCGGCGGGCGCGCTCCGCCAGGCGGAAGAGGTCGTGGCGCGTGCGGAACCAGGGGCTCGCTTCCGGGGCGCCGGGGGCGATCCAGCTCAGGCGCACGTAATGGCCGCTGGCCAGCCCGATGTAGCCGAGGCTGACCGCGAGGCGCGCGGCGCGCTCGAACTTCCGCGGGGTGGGCAGGCTCATGGAGGCGGTCGCGTCCACCATGAGCTCGACGGAGAGGACGACTTCCTCTTTATAGGTCTTCACGAACAGCCGGTCGAGGCGGGCGTAGAGGTTCCAGTCGATCGCCCGGATGTCGTCGCCGGCGCAGTAGGGGGAGTAATCCGCGAACTCGACCGACGAGCCGCGGCGGTTGATGGGAAACCGGCCGCCCAGCTTGTTGCCAGCCCGAACCCACCGGACGGACAACTCCAGCGCCTCAAGCCGCCGGATGAAGGCGGGTGTCAACCACGCGGAAGCGGGCATGCCTCTAGGCTCGGGGCTCGGGGCTCGGGGCTCGGGGCAAATGCCCAGAGCCCCCAGCCTCCAGCCCTGAGCCGAGAGCGGTGTTGCGGACGGGGTCCGTCAGTTCGGTGATGATGTCGGCCGCCGTGCGGCGATCCGCTTCGGCCTCAAAGGAGAGGACGATGCGGTGGTTGAGCGCGGCGAGGATCACCTGGTCCACATCCTCGACGCTGACGTTGACCCGCCCATGGACCAGGGCCAGCACCTTCGCCCCCATGAGGATGGCCTGGGCGCCGCGCGGCGAGGCCCCGTAGCGCAAGAACCGCTTGGCGGGATTCTCCGAGCCGTCCTCCGAGGGGCGCGTGGCGGTCACCAGCCGCACGACGTACTCTTCGATGGCGCTGGCCACCAGGACCTCGCGGACCAGCCGGCGCGCGCTGAGAATCCACTCCCGGGCCCCCTCCGGCGGCAGCACCGGCTGCACCGCCGCGACCGTCGCGGTGGTGGTCCGTCGCAGGATCTGCGACAGCTCCGCCGCGGAGGGATAGTCGATAAAGACTCTGAACAGGAACCGATCCAACTGGGCCTCAGGGAGCACGAACGTCCCCTCCATTTCGATCGGGTTCTGGGTCGCGATCACGAAGAAGGGTTCCTCGAGGCGGAACGTCGTGCCGGCGACGGTGACCTGGTGCTCCTCCATCGCCTCCAGCAGCGCGGACTGCGTCTTCGGCGTGGCGCGGTTGATCTCATCGGCCAGCAGGATGTGCGTGAAGACCGGGCCCTGCGTGAACTCGAACCCCTTGCGCCCATCCCGGTCCACGACGAGCTGCGTGCCCAGGATGTCCGCCGGCATGAGATCCGGCGTGCATTGGATCCGTTTGAACGAGAGCCCCATCGCGTGGGCGAACGACTTCGCCAGCAGCGTCTTGCCCAGCCCCGGCACCCCTTCGAGCAGCACGTGGCCCCCGGCGAAGAACGCCCCCAGCAGCCGCTCCACCACCTCCTCCTGCCCGACGATCACCTGCCCAAGCGCCTGCCGAATGGACGTGAAGGTGTGACGAAACTTCTCTGGATCAAGCAACCGCTCTGCCATGGACACTCCTTATCATCGCTTGAGGCGACCAAACACGTCCTGGTATTCGGGGGGAACCGCCTCGCGTTCGGCCGCCGGCTCCTCGCGCGGCTCATCCGCAAGCTGCGCCGGCTCCGGCGTGGCCTGCGGCGCGGCATCCTCCGCGCGCGCCGAGGGCTCGCCCGTGCCGCCACCGGGACGCCGCGCCCGGGTGTCAGCGGTGTCGGTCGCAAGCCCCATCGGCACCGCCGCTCCGGTGCCGGCGGGTGGCAGCGGGCTCGGCGATTCAAACAAACTGGGGTCGGTCCCCGTGCCAGCTTGCGGCGCGGAGGCGTGGTCCTTCGCCGCCTGTTCCAACTGCGCCTGCAACGCCTTCAGCTCGCTTGACACTTCTCGCAGCAGCTGCTGGATCTGCGCTTTCATGGCGTCGCTGCCTGCCTGCGCCCCGCCGACAGGCGGGGCAGGCAGGCCGCCGAGCGCTTGGCCCGCCCCTTGACCGATCGCGCGTTGGCGAGCGGCGGCCGACTGCAACCCGCCCGCTTGGGCGTGCATCCCGCTCTGCCCGCGCTGCGCGCCCTGCTGCTGCGCGGCGGCGGCCTGCTGGCTCATCACGCCGCTCGACTGCGCAACTCCCTGCTGGGCTCCTTCGCGCGCCGAGGCCTGATCGGATGCGCCCTGTTGGCGAGAGGCAGGCTGGTCCTGTTCAGCGCCCTGCGTGGCACCGGCGTCTTGCCCCGTGCCGTCTCCGGGTTGAGACGCCTCGCGCGGGGACGACCGGCCGTCGCGCGATGGCCCGCCACGCGGACGCTCGGCGTCCCTCGACTCCGCTCGGGACGCTGCCCTGAGCGAAGTCGAACGGGCGTCGCCTGACTGGCCCGACTGCGACGGCTGTGACGCGCGCGATGGCTGCGACTCGCGAGGAGGAGGCGGCGAGGGCGCATCCGGCGGTGCCTCAGGCGGAGACGGCGGGATGGGCGCAGCCGGCGACGGGCGCTGGGCCAGTTGCATCAGGCCTGCCTGCCTGCCAGAGGCAGGCGCAGGCAGGCCGCCGCCGGCACCCGGCCACAACAGCAGCAGCAACAAGACGACCAGCAAGACGGCTGCGGCCCGATCCGCGGGGCGCGGCAGCCCGGGCTGCCGCAACGCGCAGCGTTGGACCGTGTCGTCAAGGAGCTGCGGGTACAATGGCGGCGGCTGCGCAGCGGCCGCGAACTCCACGGCGGTCACCAGCCGCTGCTGAAGCCGGAGGGTCTGATCGAGCCACAGCGCGCCCTGCGACGCCGAGCCCCACCGCCGCCGCAGCCGCCACGCCAACACGCTCAGCGCGACGCCGGTGAGGACGCCGGGAACCATCAGCCGCCACACGGACGGCACATCAAGCCGGCTGATCCGCCAGGCCGACGCCGCCGCGATGGCAAGCGACAGCATGAGCAGGATGCCGACCCTGGCCAGCAGCGCCCGTCGGTACCGGCTGAGGAATCGTTGCACGAGGGTGGTCGGATCGGCCGGAGTCATTGACGGCTCCAGGGCAAAAGGTGTCAGACACCTTTAGGTGTCTGACACCTTTTGCAGCGGTTAGATCTCCCGGGTGTCAAAATGGCCGGCGACCAGCCGCCCCCCCTGCAGGCGCTCATCCACCCACACCCGGATCGGTTGGCCCCGGGACGGCACAGGGTCAGGAGTGGCGGGGCTGGAGGGCTGGGTGGCCAACTGACGGCTGAGTTCGGTCCGCTCGCGAGTCTCGGTCGCCTGATCCACGCGCTTCTGCACCAGCATCCCGGCCGCCAAGCCCAGGAGCGATCCCAGCGGCGCCAACGGCGGGGCGATGGCCATCCCGGCGATGGTGCCGGCGGCGTGCCCGAGCTGCGCCGGAGGCACCGACGCGCAGCCTGCGCTGAGCGCCATGCCGACCACGACGACAAGCGACCGTTGATCCTTCATCCCTACGATGCTACTCGAAAACGCGCCTCTTGACAAGACCGGGAGAAGTTCTTAGAAATATAGGTAACTTGCTCTGTCGAAAAGCCACGGTTCCAGAGCAAAACGTGTCAGACACGTTTCCCGCGGCGAGACGACAGGTCGAACGGTGTCTGACACCTGTTGCGGTCGTCCCAGCGGCTCTTCGACAGAGCCGATGTAACTATACCATGCCGACGCCCATCGACGTGTCCAGCCTGACCAAACGGTATGACACCGTGACGGCCCTGACCGACGTCTCCTTCCAGGTCCAGGCCGGAGAGATCATGGGGTTCCTGGGCCCGAACGGCGCCGGCAAGACGACCGCCATGCGGATCCTGACCGGCATGATCGCCCCGACGTCCGGCACCGTGCGCATCGACGGGCTGGATGTCACCACCCAGACGCTGGAGGTCCGCCGCCGGATCGGCTACCTGCCGGAGCACATCGCGCTCTACCCCGAGCTGCGCGTCCGCGAGTACCTCTCGTATCGGGCCAGCATCAAAGGCGTGCCGCGCGGCCAGCGCGCCGCGCGCGTCAACGAAGCGCTGGAGCGGTGCGCGGCCGGGGAGGTGTCCCGCCGGCTCATCGGGCGTCTGTCCAAAGGCTACCGGCAGCGTGTCGCGCTCGCCGACTGCCTGCTGGGCCAGCCCCAGATCCTCATCCTGGATGAGCCCACCGTCGGGCTGGACCCGCACCAGATCCGGCAGACGCGCGCGCTCATCACGGAGCTGGGGCGCACGACGACGATCCTGCTCTCCACCCACATCCTGCCGGAGGTGGAGATGACCTGCCACCGGGTGACGATCATCAACCAGGGCCGCATCGTTGCCGTCGACACGCCGGCGCAATTGCGCCGACGCCTGACCGGCGCCCAGGTCGTGCGCGTGCAGCTCGCGGGCGAGCCGGAGGCGATCCAGGCCGCGCTGCAGAGCCTGCCCGGGGTCGCCCGGGTCAGCCTCGCCGGCCGCACGGACGGGTTCGCCGCCTTCGACGTGGAGTCCGCCGGCGGCGCGGATGTCCGCGAGACGATCTTTCGCCTCGCGGTCGAGCGGCAGTGGCCGCTGCGCGAGCTGTCGCAGGCGCAGGCCTCGCTCGAGGACGTGTTCATCCACCTCACCACGCACGAGGAGGCACCAACCTCATGACATCGCCTCTGCGCCAAACAGCTGTTGCGCTAGCTGCGGGTTCTGGCGCAGCCTGCGCGCGCTGCTCGCTAAGTGCGGGGTTGGCGCGCCTGCGGTTCGCGGCATCGCTCCGGCCGCCCAGCGTGCGGCCGTTCGCTCGACGGCAGTCCTCGCTCGTCCCTCGCTGCGCTCGGGACACCGTGCCCGCTCGGACTGCCGACGTGCCGCTCACCGCAGGCATCGCCTCCCCGCAGCTCGCGGACCGCTGCGCGCACCCGCCGGTTGTGGGATGACCAACCTGCTGGCGCTGACCTCCCGCGAGCTGAAGGCGTTCTGGTACTCGCCGATCGCCTACGTCGTGGGCTCGATGTTCCTGCTGCTGCAGGGGTGGGTGTTCTGGCTGCTCGTGGCGGTGCTGAACGACCCGCGGGTGGACCCGTCGTGGACCATGGCGCAGTTTTTCTTCGGCGGCACGTTCTTCTTCTGGTTCGCCGTCCTCATCATGACGCCGCTGTTGACCATGCGCGCCTTCAGCGAGGAGAAGCGCACGGGCTCCATCGAGCTGCTGCTGACCGCGCCCGTCAGCGATGCGCAGGTGGTGCTCGCCAAGTTCCTCGGCGCGTGGCTTGCGTACCTCCTCCTGTGGCTGGCCACCGGCGTCTTCTTCCTTGTCATGCGCCGCTTCACCGCGTTCGACTGGGCCCCGGTGCTCACCGGCTACCTCGGCACGTTCCTGCTGGGGGCGGTCCTCATCGCGCTGGGCCTGTTGGCCTCGAGCCTGACCCGCAACCAGGTCATCGCCGCGGTCCTCGCCTTCGTGGCGCTGCTGTTGCTCTTCTCGGTTGGCATCCTGGACGTCTTCATCAAGGACCCGCAGACCAGCCAGCTCATCCGGTACCTGTCCCTGTCCGAGCACCTGCGCGATTTCTCCAAGGGGATCCTCGACACCCGCCCGGCCGTCTTCTACCTGAGCCTCACCACCATCCTGCTCTTCCTCACCGGCCGCGTGATCGGCAGCCCCAGGTGGCGCTCCTAATGGCGTCACCTGCGCGGCGCGTGCTGACCTCCCTGAACCTGCTCGCGACGCTGGCGCTGCTCGGGGCGCTGTTCATCCTCGTCAACTACCTCGCCAGCCGACGGTACCTCCGGCGGGACGTCACCCGGCAGCAGATCGCGGCCCTCTCCGACAAGACGCGGCAGGCGCTGGCCGCGCTGAAGGAGCCGGTCTCGGTGATCGTGTTCTACCAGCCGTCTCATCGCTTGTATGAATTGATCCGCGACCAGCTGCAGGAGTACGAGCGGCTCAGCCCCCTGATCACGGCCGAGTACGTGGACCCGGAGCAGGACATCGCCCGCGCCAAGCAGCTCGCCAAAGAGCTGGAGATCGAGGACCTCAACCTCGTGGTGTTCCGGGCGGGCCCCCCCACCAACCAGGTTGGTGGGGGGGCGGGCGGCCGCCACAAGTACCTCTCCGACACCGACCTGGCTGACTACGACTACGGCGCCATGGCGGACGGGGGGCAACCGACGGTGAGCGCGTTCAAAGCGGAAGAGGCCTTCACGTCCACGATCCTCAGCCTCACGCAGGGCGAGGCCCAGACGCTGTGGTTCACCACCGGCCACGGGGAGAAGGCGCTCGACAGCCCGGACTCCATGGGCCTGGCCGACCTCAAGAAGGCGCTCGAGCGGCAGAACATGACGGCCGAGCCGGCCACGCTGCTCGACAAACAGGAGATCCCGTCCGACGTCAAGCTGGTCGTGGCCCCAGGGCCGACGCGCCGGTTCACCGACACGGAGCTGGCGCTTTTGGCCGCCTACCTCGAGCGCGGCGGGCGGCTGTTGGCGCTCATCGATCCGACGGATGACACCGGGCTCGACAGCCTGCTGGAGCGGTGGGGCGTGACGCTCGGGCTGGATGTCGTCGTCGACCCGGCGAGGCAGCTGCCGTTTGTCTCCGCCGCCAACCTCTTCGTCACGTCGTATACCGACCACCCGATCGTCTCCAAGATGAGCACCCTGATGACGCTGTTTCCCATGGCGCGGTCCGTGCGCCCGGTCGAGCCCGCCCCTGAGGGCCTGGCCGTGACCGCCCTGGCGTTGACGTCCGATGCCGGCTGGGGCGAAACGACGCCGGAGCAGACGACGTACGAGCGGAACGAGGGCGTGGACCGCGCCGGGCCGGTCTCGATCGCGGTCGCAGCCGAACGCCGGCCCGCCGCGGCGGGTGAGGCGCCGGCGGGCGCGGCCCAGCCGCGCGCGCGGCTGGTGGTCGTCGGGGATTCGGAGTTCGTCGTCAACGCGCAGCTTGCCAACGTCGGCAACCGGGATTTCCTCATGAGCGCGGTCCTCTGGCTGACCGAGCAGGAGCAGCTCATCGGCATCGGCCCCAAGACCCTGGACTCCATCAAGCTCCACCTCACCACCCAGCAGCTCACCGGCGTCTTCTGGTTCAGCCTGCTGGCGCTGCCGTGCGGCATCGGCACGCTCGGCGTCGTGATGTGGCTCGCCCGCCGCCAGTAACGCCCCCTTCGATGCTGTGGAAAACGACGGTCGTGCTCGCGCTGCTGACCATCGGCATCGGCGCCTATGTCTCGCTGGTGGAGCTGCGCCGGCCCACCGCGGAGCAGCGCGAGCGGCTGGCCCGGCAGGTGGCGGACCTTTCGCCGGAGACCGTAACGTCACTCGTGCTCGACATGCCCCAGGGCGCGGTCACGCTGACGCGCGGCGAACAGGGCTGGCGACTGGCTCCGTCAGGCGAGTCGTCAGGGACGGAGCGGGGCGTGCGGGCGAGCGAAACCCTCGTCAACCAGCTGCTGTACCACCTCTCGCCGCTGACGGCGACCCGCATCCTCACCGCGTCGGCCGAGCGCCCGCTGGGGCTGCAGGGATTCGGGCTGGATCCGGCTGTCGGCTCGATGACGGTGACCGCCGAGGGCCTCCCGATGACCTTGCGCTTCGGCGATGCCACCCCGGTCGGGCAGCACCGCTACCTCAAGCGTTCCGACCGCGCCGAGGTCTTCGTCGTCAGCGAGGCGCTGTTCACCGACGCGAACCAGCCGCCGGAGGCGTTTCGGGACGTGCAGCTCATCAAGGCGGACGCGTGGAGCACGGAGGCGCTGGCGGTGGACAGCCCGGAGCTGACGCTGGGGCTGTCGCTCATGGATACCGCGTGGCGGATCACGGTGCCGCTGAACGACCTGGCGGACCGCTCCGAGGTGCAGCTGTTCCTCAATCGCCTCGCGGGCCTGTCGATCAAGCGGTTCACGGATGATGACCCGCAGGTCGAGCAGCTGGCCTTCTGGGGCTTCGACCACCCGCGGGCGGAGATCACCCTCCACCCGCGCGGTGCGCCGCCGGTCCTGCTGGTCTTCGGCTCGCAGCTGAGCGAGGACATATCGCTGCGGTTCGCCAAGCGCAGCGATGAGCACGCGATCTACGCCGTCTCCGCCGCGGAGCTCGATGCGCTGGTGACGGTGGATCCGCACGGATTCCGGGCCAAGGCCTGCTTCGACTTCTTCACCAGCCAGGTGACGAAGCTGGAGATCCGCCAGGCAGGCGCCGGCTGGGCCGTCACGCAGACCGAGGGGCAGTGGTACGAGGAGGGCGCGCACACGCCGCTGGAGTCCCGGCGCCTGAGCGAGCTGTTGAGCCAGCTGGCGGACCTGCGCATCAGCGGCTTCGTCGATGACGAGCCGACCGATCTCGAGCGGTACGGCCTGGCGCCTCCCGCAGCCACGATCTCCGTGTGGGTGCGGCAGCAGCCGTTCCCCCAACAGCTCTTGGTCGGCGCCGCCGTCGAGGAGGCCACGGCCCGCCCCCACACCAACTTGGTTGGTGTGGGGGCCCGCTACGGCCGCATCGAAGGCCGCCAAGCCGTCGTCCGCCTGCCGGAAGACATCACCAAAATCCTCGACACGACCCCGCGATAAATAGGGTCCAGGTCTGCTCTGTCGAACAGCCGCTGGGACGACCGCAAAACGTGTCAGACACTTTTCCCGCTGCGAGACGACCGGTCGAAAAGTGTCTGACACGTTTTGCCCTGGGGCCGTCGCGTTTCGACAGAGCAGACCTGGACCCAATTTTATCGGGAGAGGATGAAGCGGCGGGCGCGAAGGATGCGCTGCGCGACGGTGCCGTGCGTCAGGATCACCAGCAGGACCAGCGCCCACCAGAAGAGGTCATGCCCGAGCGGCCGCCACCGGACGAGCTGGCTGGCCGAAAGCCCTCCCAGGAAGAGCAGGCTGCGCTCGGTCCGCTCCATCAGGTCAGGCCATTCCTGGTTGGACACCGCCACTTCCATGGCGGCGCGCGCCTTGCTGTAGCTGACCAACAGCGCCCCCACCAGCGCGACCATGATCAGCGTCCAGTAGCCGGTGACGTACGCCACCGCGATCGCCACCATCGACTCCACGTAGCGGTCGCACACCGCATCCAGGTATGCGCCGAACTTGGTGACCCGGCCGCTCGCGCGCGCCACCGCGCCGTCCAACCCGTCCAGCAGGCCGATGAGGAGGCTCGCGACGCAAAACGGCAGGATCGCGACGGTGAGCACCAGCCAAAGACAGGCGACGCTGGTGAGGAGGGGCGCAGCAAGGGTCAGCGCGGACGGCGACACCCCGGTGCGGGCGAGGGCCGCGGCGATCGGCGCGAGGAGCCGGTTGAGGACGTGCTTGTGCCGACTGGTGAGCACGGCGAAGGCGCTTACGGAGCGGCGACCGGCGGCGCTGGCGCCGGCGCAATCGCCACGACCTTCACGTTGAATGCGAGGGTCTTGCCCGCAAGCGGGTGGTTGAGGTTCAGCACCACGGTCGCATCCTTCATCTCGGTGATCGTCGCCTGGAAGCTCTGGCCATCGGGATTGACGCCGCGCAGGACCATCCCCACGGTCGGCGGCACCTCGGTGGGCAGCTGCTCCTTCGGGATCTCGAGAAAGGCGTTCGGGTCCACCGTCCCATACCCGTCCTCCGGAGCAATCGTGACGTCCTTGCGCTCCCCCACCCGCATCCCGGCCAACTGCCGCTCAAGCCCCGGGATGAGCTGGTTCCTGCCGTGGACGTAATGGAGCGGCGTCTTGCCCTCGGTGGAATCCACCACCGACCCGTCCACCGTCAGGGTGTACTCCAGGCCCACGTCCATGTTCTCTCCCACGATAAGATCGGCAGCCGCCGGCGCGTCCGGCGCCGCGTCCTGGTCCGCTGGCGCTTCTGGGTCCGCTGGCGCGGCTTCGGCAGGCGCTGCGGCCTCTTCCGCCCGCAGGCTCGCCGTCAACCCGCCCAGCAGCCCCAGGCTGACAACCGCGACCCCTGCCATCCACCGTCCAGCCTGCGCCCCCCTCCCCCCGACCGGATACGCGTCCACGCTGCCTCCTTGTGGTTGTGGTCACAAATGACGCTGGTGCTACCATAGCCTACCGAGGGGAGAAAAGCAAGCCCGGTACCAGGCAGCCTACGCCCGGTGTCAGGCACTTCACCAGCGAGATCCGACCGTGAAGAGCCAGGCACCGGTGGCGGGGAGCCAGACACCGATGGGGAGCAAGACACCGACGGTTGCGGGATGGCATGAAACGTGCTATAGTCTTTCCACCCATGAGCCTGCAAGTCAAACAAGCGCTCCACCAGCGGCTGCTCCTCGCCCCGAACATCACGTTGGCACTCGAAGTGCTTCGGCTGCCGCTGATGGAGCTGCGCGGCTTCCTGGAGCGCCAACTCGAAGACAACCCCTGCTTGGAAACCGACGAGCCTGACGAGGCCGGCGACGCGCCGGAAGAGCCCCAGGACGCTGAGACGAGCCAGCCAGAGGAGTCCGGCCTGGACGAGGAGTGGCTGGCTCATTGGGGCATGGCGGATCGGGAAGGGCACGCCGAAGACGGCTGGCCCGAGGATCGCCGGGCGGCTGAGCCCATCCTGTCCCTCCACGACTCGCTGGCGCGGCAGCTCGGATGCCTGCCCCTCTCCGACGAGGAGCGCCGGCTCGGCGAAGCGATCATCCAGCGCCTGGATGATGCCGGGTATCTGGAAGGCACCCTGGAGGAGCTGGCCAACGAGCTGGCCAGCCCGGTCGATCGGCTCGAGGCGGCCCTGCGGATCATCCAGCGGTGCGAGCCGCCTGGCATCGGCGCCAGGAACCTGCGCGAGTGCCTCCTGCTCCAGTTGGAGGCCCGGGAGGAAATCGACACCCTGGCCTACCGGATCCTCAACGAGCACTTCCCGTTCTTCCTTGAGCACCGCGTCGCCCTGCTCGCCAAGCTCACCACCACCAGCGCGGAGCAGGCGGGACACGCCCTCGAGCGGATCAAGCGGCTGAACCCCAAACCGGGTTCGGCTGTGGCCGGGACGCTTCCCCCGATGATGACGCCGGAGCTGATCGTCCATCACCGGGAGCAGCATTACGACGTCGAGCTCAACGACCAGGACCTGCCCCGCCTGACGATCAGCCGCACCTACGCCCGGATGCTCAAAGACCCCCATACCCCGGAGGACGCCAAGGCGTTTCTGGCGGAGAAGTACCGGCAGGCGAACTGGCTGATCAAGGCGATCGACGAGCGCAACGCGACGCTCTTGGCCATCGGGCGCTGCCTGATCAGCCTGCAGCGGGACTTTCTGGAGCGCGGCCCCGAGGCCCTCAAGCCGCTCACCCAGGCGCAGGTAGCCTCGCTCATCGGCCGCCACCCGTCCACCGTCAGCCGCGCCATCGCCGGCAAGACGCTGGACACGCCCTACGGGGCCTTCCCCCTCGAACGACTCTTCGCCAGCCGCGTCCCGCAATCCGCCCCCGGACGCGGTCCTGAGCGACGTCGAACGGACCGGGTCCCGCAGGCGGCCGACAACGGCGAGGTCTCAGACGAGCGGATCAAATCCGAGCTCAAGCGGCTGATTCAAGGCGAGGACCAGGCTCACGCGTTGAGCGACGCGGCGCTCGTCGCGCGCCTGGCCGAGCAGCACCTCACGGTGGCCCGCCGCACCGTCGCCAAGTACCGCACCGCCCTCAAGATTCCTCCGGCGCACCTGCGCCGCCGCCGCCTGTAAAAGTGCCAGGCACTTCGCCGGTTCAAATTTCTTCGCCCCTGTGGAAAACTCAAGTTTTCCACAGCGTCGTCGAAATTCGAAGCGGGAAAGTGCCTGGCACTTTTGCGAGCAAGTCGATATCGGAGGCGGCGAAGCGGCGCGCGGCATCGCGGGTCCACAGGCTCAGCACCCCAATCGGCTCCTCGGCCCCAAGCGGGCCCAACGGCACCACCAGCGATGACGTCAGCTGGGGTCGCGCCATCCGTTGCCTGATCCGGTCCTCCGCCCGCTCATCCACTACCAGCGCCCGGCGCTCGGCGAGCGCCAATCCTGCCAGCCCCTCGCCTGACTTCACGCGCGCGCCGGAGACGATGTCGGCTGGCAGCCCCTGTGCGGCGCGGATGCGCAGCGTCTGGCCGTCCGGATCGACCAGCATCACCGAGCCGCCATCCGCCTGCAGCGCCAGCGCCGCCGCCTCCAGCAGCGCGCGCAGGATCGGGTCCCGCAGGCCTGCCTGCGCCCCACCGACAGGCGGGGCAGGCAGGCCGCCATTCGCCCCCTCGCGCTCGACCAGCGCGGTGCCCACATCGGCCATGAGGTCGAGGGCGGCCTGCATGCCGACGAACGTGAAGCATTTGAGCGACAACAGCAGCGGCCAGAGCGTATACGCCGGCTGGCCCGCCGACTCCATCCGCTGCCGGAAGGAGGCTTCCTCCTCGCGCGGCCCGACGATCACCGGGCCGGCTACCACGTAGGCGACCGGCGGCTTGGGCGCCAGCGGCAGCGACGCGGCCGCGTACGTCACGCCCAGCGGCGTCACCAGGCTCATCGTGCCCGTCGGGGGCTGGGCGGGGGTCACGAGCTGGTCCAGCTCCTCGCCGATCTTCAGCAGGCGGATGGCCTGCTCAGGATCCAGGCCCGGGGGCCAGCTTGGGGTCGTCAGCAGCTCGTGGGTGGGGCGGATGGTGCGGAGGGGAATGCCGAGGACGCGGGCGAAACGATCCTGCAGCCGCTGCCACCCCGGCAGCGGCACGGGACGGGCGAGTGATGGGATTTCCTCAAGACTCGGGGAACCCATCACTCTGATTGAGCCTCACGACGTGCAGCGCGTCACCCTGACGCGTCTACCCTATGATGAGGAGTCGCGAATCCCGAGTTGTCGAATCTTATGGTACAGCGTGGAGCGATGGATCCCCAGCCGCTTCGCGGCCTCGGAGCGGTTCCATCGCACTTCCGCCAGCACTTTCAGGATGAGCTCGCGCTCGGGCGGCTTGAGCGCGTCCTTCAAACTTCCCGTGGCTTCTTCGCGGTCGTCCACCGCCATGGCCGGCGCGTCAGAGTGGAAGCGGATCTCTTCCGGCAGATCCTCCACGTCGAGCCGGGCGTGCTTGGCCAGGATGACCGCGCGGTCGATCACATTCTCCAGCTCCCGGATGTTGCCAGGCCAGCGGTACGCCGTCAGCAGCCGCATCGCCTCAGGCGTCACGCCGGTGATCGTCTTGCCCATCGCGTTGGAGCTGCGCGCCATGAACCCCTCGATCAAGAGCGGCAAATCGCCCCGGCGCTCGCGCAGCGGCGGCAGGCGCAGCGCGATGACGTGCAGGCGGTAGTAGAGGTCTTCCCGGAACTTGCCCTGCCTGACGAGCTCGGAGAGCTTGCGGTTGGTAGCGGCGATGATGCGCACGTCCACCCGCAGGGTCTTCGTGTCGCCGACGCGCTCGTACTCCCGCTCCTGGATGACGCGCAGCAGCTTCACCTGCAGCGCCGGGGTGAACGCGTCGATCTCATCGAGCAGGATCGTCCCGCCGTCCGCCAGCTCGAACCGGCCCTGCTTGTCCCGGATCGCGCCGGTGAACGAGCCCCGCACGTGGCCGAACAACTCGCTTTCCAGCAGCGTCTCGGGCAGCGCCCCGCAGCTGATCTCGACGAACGGGTGGTTGCGCCGCTTGGGGTCGGCCCGGTGGAGCGCTTGGGCGATGATGCGCTTGCCGGTGCCGCTCTCCCCCTCCAGCAGCACCGTGGCCCGGCTGGCCGCGACGGAGCGGATCGTGGAGAACAGCTCCTGCATCGCCGCATCCTGCCCGATGATGCCGGCGAACGGATCGCCGTCGCCGTCGGCCGCGCCCGCGGACTGGCTCAGCGCCCGCTGGATGGTCGCCTCGAGCTCCTCGGGCTGGATCGGCTTGGTGAGGTAGTCGAACGCCCCTTCCTTGATCGCGTCGACCGCGGAGTTGATGCTGCCGAAGCCGGTGATGAGCACGACGCTGGTGTTGGGGTGGCGCGCGCGGATGTGGCCGAGGAGGCTCATGCCGTCGACCTGCGGCATCTTCCAATCGGCGATGACGAGCGAAAACCGCCGGCGGCTGAGGTGGTCCATCGCCTCGGCGCCGTCCGAGGCCATCTCGACGTCGAACCGCTGGCCGCGGAGCATCTCGTAGAGCGAGCCGCGGATCAGCGGGTCGTCATCGACGACCAGGATGCGGTTACGCTCCATTCCGGGCGGCGTCGGCGGGCGCGGTCGGCACAAACATGCGGAACGTCGTGCCGACCCCGACCCGGCTGGCGAACTCGATGCGGCCGCCGGCCCGCTCGACGACCTCCTTGGCGATGAGCAGGCCGAGGCCGCTGCCCTGATGGATGGGCTTCGTGGAGAAGAACGGCTCAAAGATGCGGGACCGCAGCTCCTCCGCGATGCCGCAGCCGGTGTCCTCCACGTTGACCTCCACGTGGGAGTCGGCCGAGCGCGTCGTGATGGTCAGGGTGCCGCCGCGCGGCATCGCGTCGAAGGCGTTCTTGATGAGGTTGACGATGGCGTGCGCCAGGCCCGCGTCCAGCACGGCCGGCAGCTGCTCCTCGAACTGTTTCACCACCCGCACCTGCTGGAACTTGGCCCGGTGCTGCACCAGCAGGAGCGCGTCTTCCACGAGCTGGTTCAGGTTCGCCAGGCGGTTGACCGGGGTGGTGACCTGGCGCGAGAACTCCAGAAACGCCCGCACCGCCCGCACCATCCGGTCCAAGCCCTCTTTCACGTGGACGAGGTACTCCCGCACCGGCGAGTCCTCGGTGAGGTGCTCCAGCGCCAGGTGGGTGTAGCGCAGCACCCCGTCGAGCGGGCTGTTCAGCTCATGGGCGATGCCGCGCGCGAGCTTGCCGATCGACGCCTGGTACTCGGCCCGGTGCAGCCGCTGCTCCAGCGTGGCGACATTGGTGCTCTCGATGATGGTCAGCAGGACCCCCCGGGCCTGGTCCGCGCCGTTCACCACGTGGGCGGCCGACACGCGCAGCGACTTGCCGTCGGCCCCCGGGACGTCGAAGTCCAGCGCTTCAAACGTGGCTTGGGCGTCCATCAGGGAGGGGAGGCTGGCGGAGAAGGAGGTGTCTTTCCAATGCGGCAGGATGTCGACGAGCGATTGGCCGACCGCCTGCTCGGTGTTGAGGCCGAGCAATCTGGCGGCGGCGGGGTTGAGCAATTCAATCAACGTGTGGCTGTTCAACAACACCAACCCGCACGGCGCGGCGTTGAACAGATGCTCCCACGCGCGAGATTGTTGCGCTGGCGACTCCATCTGAGCCCAACTGGCCTGTCGGAGGGATCTCGGAAGCCGGAGCTTGGGAGCGTACCACATTTCCCTTGCCCGGTCAAGCGGCTTGATCGACAGCGGCTTGATCGACAGCGGGGCGTGTCTGGAGTCTTGGATCATCCCCCGGCCCCGGCCAGCTGCGCAACTCGAATGGCGGGACGTTCCGTGTACGAGCTCAGGAACGCGAGGAGCCGGCGATAGGTCGCTTCAGGCGAGTCGGCGGGAGTGGAGATCCGCACCAGCGTGCCGAAGGTGCGCTTGCCGCGGATGGCGTCCAGCACCAGCCACAGCTGCTGCTGGTAGTAGTTGTGGGTCATCCGATCATCCGCCGTGAACCAGTACCAGGCCTCATACGGCTTGTCGTTCCGGGAGATCACCAGGCGCATGAGCCGGCGGGGCGCGCCGCCGGCGATGAAGGTCATCGGCTCGCGCTCAAGGATCTCAAACTCGCTCCCGACGTAGCAGATCTCCGGGGGATGGAACGAAGCGCGCTTGCCGATCCCGCCTTCGAGCGCCAGCCACACCGGCGGCTCCTCGCCCATCCGGTATTCCATCACCCGAAGGTCGCCGCCTTCCAGCACCCGCTGCTCCAACTCCGCCACCTCGAGCGGCGTGCCGACCCACAGGCCGACCTGTGCCGGCACGCCGGTGAGCTGCTGCGCTTTCGTCGGCGCCTCGCCCGTCCAGAGGATCCGGCCGAACCCCACCAGGACCAGCAACGCGATGAGCGCCGGACGCGCCGTCATGCGGACCTCCGGAGCATCACGCGGCTCAGCCACGTCAGGGCGAGCAGCGCCAGGCCGAACACCACCACGCCGGAGCCATAATGGATGAAGCCCTCGGCGGCCTGCGGGCCGTAGAAGACGCCGAGCAACACGAGGACCAGGATCCGGACGATGTTCGCCAGGAGGGCGATGGGGATCGACGCCGCGACGATCGTCAGGCGCTGCCGCCACGTCGCCGAAGCAGGCCTGCCTGCGCCTGCCTCTGGCAGGCAGGCAGGCATCAGGGCGGCCCACAGCGTGGCCAGCGCCACGAGGCTGATGAGCGACCGCAGCCCGCTGCAGGTATCATCCACGATGATCGACAGGCCCGGCACCCGGATCATGGAGCCGGCCTGGGCGGCCGGCACGCCGACCAGATGGAGCAGCGTCGTCACCGCGGCGGCGGCCGCGAGCTTCATCTTGAAGCTGACGGCAATGAGCAAGACGCTGGGCAGCGGCACCATGAAGAGCAAAAACGCCAGCGGAGCCCGCAGCGCCCACAGCACCTGGCCTCCCCAGAGCGTCCACACCAGGCCCCAGACCGCCCCCACCATGGCGAAGCCGGAGACCACGTTGATGCTCCACCAGCTCGCCAGGACATGCACCGCGGCGCACGGCATCAGGAGCGCCAGCCCGGCGTGGCTGGGCCGCGGGGTGAGCCGGCTCAGCGACTCCCGGCGCGCCCACATCAGCCACGCGCTGGCCAGCGGGATGAGCCACCCGTGCGAGTAGAAGGCGTCCGCGCGGTCAAACCGCGCGGCCATCCAGTGAAAGGTGGGCCAGAAGAGGTAGGCGAAGGCGGCCGCCAGCGGCAGCCCACCGAGCCCCCATCGGAGAGACACTCGCAATGCCGCGCCCATGTGCGGACGATCGTGGCTCGTGGCTGTCAGGACGTCGCGCGCGACTTTCGCCGCCGCCACGCCGCCAGACCGACCAGGCCGCCCCCAAATAACGCAACGCTGGCCGGCTCAGGATGGGCCACGGTCGCCGGCGAAATCTCGAAATCAGCCACTTGGCCGCCGCCCGTCGACAGGATGACCTCGCTGCCGCTTCCGCTGAACGAGGACCCGAAGCTGCTGAACCCGCCGCCGGACCCGCTGGTCTTGCACCCGGAGGTGAGGAGCCCCGCGGCCACTGCCCCTGCCACCAGCACGCTCACCCGAACTGCTGCACGCATCATTGGCTCCACTCCCCCTCCCTTCTCCATCGTTCGCGCGCCCCGCGCGTTGGCGTCAGCACAACGCCTGTGTCCGGCTCGATCGAATCCCCCGCCCCGTCACCACCACGAGGACGGTCCACAGGAGAATGCGCAGATCCAGCCCCAGACACAGGCGCCGTGCGTAGAGCAAATCATAGCGGATTTTTCGCTTCACATCGGCCAGGGACTGGTCATACCGGTAGTGGACCTGCGCCAATCCCGTCATGCCGGGCTTGACGAGCAGCCGCTCATCGTATCGCGTGATCTCGCGCTGCAGCTGCTCCACAAAGATCGGCCGCTCCGGCCGGGGGCCGACCAGGCTCATCGCGCCGGTCAGCACGTTCACCAGCTGGGGCAGCTCATCCAAATGCGTCCGGCGCAGCAGCCGGCCCAAGCGGGTCAGGCGGGGGTCGCCATCGCCCGCCGCCCACGTCGGCCCGTTCGCCTCGGCATCGACACGCATCGTGCGGAACTTATACATGCGGAAGAGATCCCCGAAGCGCCCCACCCGCCGCTGGGTGTAGAGCACCGGACCCTTGGAATCGAGTTTGATCGCCAGCGCGATGAGCGCGATGAGCGGCGCGGCCACGATGATCCCTGTCAGCGCCACCAGGATATCCACCACCCGCTTGAGGAGCAGCCGCCATCCCAGGGCAAACAGCGGCACCGGATGTTGGTAGCGCCACAGCAGGAGAAACCGTTGCAGCTCCGTGGCGAGGTCTTTCTGCCAGTTGAGCAGACCAGCCACAAGCGCACTCATGGTAGTAGCTATTGAGAGCAGGGATCATGCCAACTTGCCTATTTATTATTCCGGTGATTTCCCATCCAGGTAACTCTCTATATCTATTTTTATTACAATGAGTTAAGTACAACATATCCCTCTCATCCTCCCCCACGCCCTCTTTGATCAGGTGGTGGAGTGACAGGTTTGAACCGGCCGTTGCTCCCTCGCAACACCCCGTCGCACTTCTGAACATCAAAAGGTGTCAGACACCTTTCCCGCTTTGAAAAGTGTCTGACACCTTTTAGCTCAGCGGGCGCGTTCCCAAACGAGACGATGGCGATGAAAGCAGTACCGGTACAAGCCGGCGAGCATGGCCAGGTTGCCGAGGCAGAAGTAGAGCGGCGGCGCGAGCCAGCGGATCGTCTTGCCGCGCCGCTGGCATGCGTACCCGGCGAGGGCGCTGCCATAGAACAGCCCCTGCAGCCCAAGCGCGAGCGCCGCGCCGGGAGCCGGCAGCCGCGCGCTCGAGACGAGCAGGCAGATCAGGAACGCCGGCGCCAGCGTCCGCAGGACCTTGTGCGAGAAGAAGCAGAACGCGACCCAGCCGTGCCGCGGGTGGAGCAGGCGGGCCAGCGCAACCATCTGCTGGCAGTTGCCCGCGGCGATGCGCCGGCGACGGGCGAACTCCCCCCCCACGGACACCAGCTCGTGCTCTCCGACGACCACCTCGGGGTCGTACACCACGCGGTAGCCCTGGGTGATGACACGCATGGGGATGAGGTAGTCGTCGTTGATCTGCGTGGTCTCCAACCGCGCAAACAGCGGCTTGCGGATGGCATGACAGGGCCCATGGGCGCCGATGACGGAATGCAGCCGGCTCTCCTGGCGCTTGATGAAGGATTCGTAGCGCCAGTACAGCCCCTCGCCTTGCGAGCGCAGGTCCGCCGCCGGGTCCAGCCGGTAGGCCGCGGAGACGGCGCCGACCGACGGATCCGCGAAGCTGCGCACGAGGCGCCGGATCGCGTCGGGGGCCAGCGTGATCGTCGCATCCGAGAACACCACGATGTCTGCCCGGAGCAGCGGCACCGCGCGGCTGAGGACCGCGGACTTGCCGATGTTGTCCGAGACGGCCAGCAACCGCACCCCCCGCGCCTCGAAGCGCTTCACCAGCGCGTTGGTGCGGTCGGTCGAGCCGTCGCTGGCGACGACGATCTCCAGTTTGTCCTTCGGGTAGTCCAGGGCTAGGCTGTTGCGCAGCTTCTGCTCGATGTAGGCTTCCTCGTTGTAGACCGGCAACAGGAGCGAAACCGCCGGCGTGATGTCCGCTTTACGCGGCTCGCGTCCGAACAGCCGCGCGAGGCCCCACACGAGCAGCGGATAGCCCGCGTAGATGTAGAGGAGCGTGCCAAACGAAAGCCAAAACGTAAGCGTCATGTGCTGACGTGTAGGCGTGCGGGCGTACGAGTATTGCGCAGGTCCCGAATAAATCCGCCAATCAAATGGCGGACGCGTTCTGCTTCACCATAGGTCCGTTGAAATTGCTCTTGGGGGAGGTAGCCTCGATCCAGCGCAACGTACAAACAACTTTGCACCTCAGCGCCGGAACGTGTTGCGTAGCCTAAGAACCTGATAAATTCGGCTGTCGAACCGCTGTCAACCCCCTCAACGACATTGTTCATGATAGACACCGATGCTCGACGGACTTGATCAACCAAACCGAAGTCTCGTTTAAACGCACCGTCTTCGGTCAGGTTGTAGATGGCCTGCGTCAGATGGCGGCTCGCCTGCCAAGTTTCCAAATCCTCAAATCGTTTGACTAGCGGCATATGAACACGCACGCCTACACGCCTGTCATTACGCATCTGGCACCAGCCGGCGCTTGAGCTGCTCGTACCAGTAGGTCCCGAGCGTCCGCTTCAGGGCGCGGATCGCAAGCTGCTGGTTCGCCGCCCACCAGAACGACGGCTGCCAGCCCTCCACCATCGAGACGATCCGCTCGGCGGAAAACGGCCGGCGGACGACGATGCGCCGCAGCGCCTGCGGGTTCGTCTCCCGCCCGTTGGTACCGACCGTCGAGGCCCACACCGCGTCGTAGCCGGCCCGCTGCGCGGCCGCGGCCACCGCCGCGCTCCACAGCCCGCCCGGCGCGGCCAGCGCCCGCACCGGGATCCCCAGCCGCTCCTCCAGCAGCCGCTTGGATTCCGTCAGCGACTCGTCCAGCTGCTCATGGGAGAGCCGCGTCAACGGGTCGGGCGACAGGCCGCGCGAGCCGATCTCCATGCCCAGGAACACGAGCTTGCGCAGCTGCTCCCACGCCATGTAGCCCGGGCGGCCAATGCGCTCCACCGTCACGAAGAATGTCCCGCTGAAGTGGTGGCGCAGCAAGAGCGACGTGGCGACACCGAAGTGGCTTGCGTAGCCGTGGTCGAACGTCAGCACGACCGCCCGCTCCGGCAGCGCCTTGGCGCCCTGCTGCCAGGCTCGGAACGCGCGCGAGCTGACGGTCTGATACCCGCGATGGCGCAGCGGCAGCAGCACCTGCTCCAGCTCCTCCGCCGTGATGCGGGAGAGGCCCTCAGGCTGCGGGTCCGCCGTCCCGCCGTCGCCGGCAATGTCGTGAAACGTCAGCGCCACCACGCGCATCAGTTGAACAGCTCCGGCCACCACACGGGGAGCCAGCCCAGGAGGACTTCGGCCATGCGCCGGTGGAGGAACGCGTTCGGGTGCAGGTCGAAGCGGTTCACCGCCACCTGGCGCCAGTCCCGCACATCTCCCAGGTACTCGAGCAAATCGACCGTCTGGATGCCGTAGTCTGACGCGATCTCCTGGACCCGCTCATGGTGCGCTTGAAACTCGTAGTCGCCGGGAGTGCCGATCTCCGAGGGGTACAGCAGGACGGCCACGCGCGGGCAGAGCTGCCGGCTCTGCGCCGCCCAGGCGCGGAAGACCGCTTCGAACCCGGTCCATCTGGGTTGATCCAACGACAGGACCGCCTGGAAATACCGCTCGAAATCTCGCCTCGTCCCGAGCAGCCGGATCGCCAGCTCGAAATCGAGAAACCACCACGCATACGAGACGCGCTGGAGCAGCTTGTGGCAGAAGAGGCTCGCCCATGGCCGGTCGCGAACCCCCAGCTGCTGGAATTCATCCGTTTCCGTATCATTGAGGTGCCATTGGTAGATCAGGACGTCCGGTTCCACTTCCGGACCGAACCGCTGCAGGTTCTCGAGGTGCGTGACGATGTGGTGCCCGCCGACGGCGTGCACGCTCATCTCAATGCGCGAGGGAGCCGCCCGCTGCAAGCCGCTCAGCACAAGCGAGGGGTAGGCGTCGTGCTCGTCTCTCAAGCCTGCGCCGAAGGTGATGGAATCGCCCTGCACCATGATCCGGAGGGCCCCCGGCGGTTTCGGCCCGAGGGCATCCGGGCCGCGCGAGCCGAATCGATTCAGGTGGTAGTAGCGCTGCTCGAAGCGCTCTACGATCGGCCCCGCCCCCCACCCGAAGCTCGCCCCGTCGAAGAACACCGCGCGCATGAACACCTCGGCGGCCAGCAGCGCAACACCCCCGCCAGCCAGGAGCTTGAGCCACACGACGTTGATGCGGCGCACCGCGGCGTCCAGCCTCGCCCATCGGCACAGCCGTCCCACGACGAGCGTCCCAACGGTCAGGGTGAGCCCGATGGCCCCGATCTGCCGGCAGCCCCCCCGCAGAAAGCCCACGAGCAGATCCCCGGTCGTCCCCAGCCTGAGGAAGGAGAGCAGGCCCAACGCCACCCCGAGGCAGATGAGCAGCGCCCAGCGCAGCAGCCAGCGCTCGGCCTCCGTGGCCTGGCGCGGCCGCTCGCCGCTGACGGCGATGTCCGTTGTCCCGTCGATCACCTGCATGCGTCCCTCAGAACAGCGTGTACACGAAGGGGGCGAGCGGGGTGCTCTGGGCGAAGAGCAGGAGCAGCCCGAAGAGCAGCAGCAGCACGAGCGCCGGGATCAGCCACCAGAGCTTCTGCTTCCACAGAAACCCCAGCAGCTCCCCGACGATGCCCCCGTAGCCCTTCACTCGCTTGATCCACTTGGCCATCGGCTCCTTATCCTTTCGTCAAGACCTGGTGCCCCAGGACGAGCGCGTCCATCTCGCTGCGCCGGAACGTCGAGATCGCCTCATCGGGCGTGTTGACGATCGGCTCGCCCTTGAGGTTGAACGAAGTGTTCAGCACGACCGGCACGCCGGTCTCCTGCTCGAACGCCTCGATGAGCCGGTAGTAGAGCGGGTTCAGGCGCCGCTCGACCGACTGCAGCCGCCCGGTGCCGTCCACATGGGTGACCGCGGGGATCGTGGCCCTTTTGTCCTGCCGGATGGGTGCGACCATGAGCATGAACCGCGCAGGGTCGGCACACTGGCCGTTGGCGAGCTCGATGTAGTCGGCCACGCTGCGGTCCAGCATCGAGGGGGCGAACGGCCGGAAGGGCTCGCGGAACTTGATCTTGTGGTTGACGATCGCCTTCATGTCGTCGCGGCGCGGGTCGGCCAGGATGCTGCGGTTGCCGAGCGCCCGCGGGCCCCACTCGAACGCGCCCTGGAACCACCCCACCACCTTGCCGCTGGCCAGCAGGCGAGCGACGTGCTGCGTCAGGCGGTCGTCCGAATCGAAGCGCTCGGCGGCCACGCCCGCGCGGGCCACAGCCGCCGCGATGACGTCCTCGCCGTGTTGCTGGCCCCAGTACGCGTGCTCCATGACGAACCGCCGCGGCTTTTGGAGCAGGACGTGATACGCCCACAGCGCCGCCCCGACCGCCCCCCCGGAGTCGCCGGCCGCCGGCTGGATGAAGACTTCCTTGAACGGCAGCTCGCGCAGGATGCGGCCGTTGACGACGCTGTTGAGCGCCACACCGCCGGCGAGGCACAGCCGGCTCGAACCGGTCAGCTCATGCGCCCGGCGCGCGAGGGCAAGCATGACCTCCTCGGTCACCCGCTGAATGCTGGCGGCCAGGTCCGCGTAGTGCTGGCTTGATGTCACATCCGCCTCGCGGGTGGTGCCGTCCCGCGTCCAGGCCTCGTGCGTGACAAACGGCGCCTTCCGGTCGCGCGGCTCGCCGAAGAGCGTCAGGAACTTCGGGCTGTACGCGCGCGTCGCGGAATAGTGGTATGAGAAGTAATCCAGGTCCAGCCAGAAGCTGCCGTCGCGATCGAGGTGGATCACCTGCCAGACCTTGTCCACGAACCGGGGGGTGCCGTACGGCGCCATCCCCATGACCTTGTACTCGCCCTCGTTCACCTCGAAGCCGAGAAACGCGGTGAAGACGGAATACAACAGCCCCAGCGAATGCGGAAAGCGGATCTCCGACAGCAGCTTGAGCTCGTTGCCGCCTTGGCCGTCCCACGTCGCCTTCCCATGCGAGAGCATCGTCGTCGTCCATTCGCCGACACCGTCCACCGTCAGGACCGCCGCTTCCTTGAACGGCGAGCAGAAGAACGCGCTCGCCGCGTGCGAGAGGTGGTGCTGGCTGAACAGAATTTTCTCCGGCGGCACGTCGAGCGCGCTCTGAATGGTCTGCTTGACCCAGAGCTTGTCGAGCAGCCAGTTGGTCATCGAGCGGCGAAACGTGTCGAGCGTGCGCGGGAACCCCTGGAGCTGCGTCAGCAGGATCCGCTCGAATTTCAAAAACGGCTTCTCGTAGAAGACGACGTAATCGAGATCGCCGGCCGTGAGGCCCGCCTGCTCCAGGCAAAACCGGATCGAAAGGTGGGGGAAGCCGAAGTCGTGCTTCACGCGGCTGAACCGCTCCTCCTCGGCCGCCGCTGTGAGGATGCCATCGCGCACCAGCGCCGCCGCCGCGTCATGGTAAAAACAAGAAATCCCAAGAATATTCATCGCGCGTAAAAAGTGCCAGGCACTTCGCCGGTTGGAATTTTCGCCAGGTTGTGGAAAACTCCGAGTTTTCCACAGGCTGCCCGAAATTCGAAGCGGGAAAGTGCCTGGCACTTCATGATTGCTCCAAGGCCTGATCGATCCGGTCGTACTGGCGCGCGAAGGGCTGCCAGGTGGAGGCGCGATGGCGGGCCCGCAGCGGATCCGCGACGAGCCGGAAGACCATCCCGAAGGGGGCGAGGATCACCACGTAGAACAGCGTGAGGAGAATCCACGCCTGCACGTTGCCGATCGTGCGCAACAGCGCCACCCAGCGGTCCAGCCAGCGTCGTGTCGATGCCTGGCGCGGCCGATGCGTCACCGTCGGATCGGTCATAGAGGTGTCAGACACTTTTCCCGCTTTGAAAGGTGTCTGACACCTTTTCCGTTTCGTCGTCATTTGGTGATCTGCACGCCATCAAGCCAGAAGGCGCTGCCGGCCGCAACCTCGTGGCGTGTGAAGACATGGCAACCCTTCAGCTCCCCGACGCCGGGCAGGACGCGGTGGACGGCCTCGCGCACATCCAGCGTCATCTCGTGCCACGCGCCGTCGCCGGTCAATGCGAAGGCGCCGCCTGCCTGCGCCGCGCTACTCATCTGCCCGTCCGGCGCGGCAGGCAGGCCCTCCGGCGCATCCTCCCCTAGCGTCACCCAGTCGTTGTAGCTCGTCTGGCACCGTACGCCGAGCGATGTCCCCTGCGGGGCCTTGTAGGCCAGCCGCAGCATCGGGTGCTCGTCCAGGGACCAGCCCGGCATCGTCTTGCCCACCGCGAGCTCCGGCCCGGCGGTCTCGCGGCGCGCCTTCAGCGCCCGCCGGCCGCTGGACGCCTCGGCGGCATCCAGCTCCAGCTTCGTGGCCTCACTCACCGTCGCCCATCCGTCGGGGCCGTACTCGAAGTCGCCCTGGTAGAGGATGTCTCCCATCGGCGGAAGCTCCCCCGTCGCGGCCGCCGGCTGGGCGATGTACGCGAGGAAGTGGCCGCTGGAGCGGAAGTTCTGGTTGAAGTGCTTGCGCTTGCCCAGGAAGGCGTCCTGGATCCCCCGCTGGAAGATCCGCGTGCCGAGGTCCAGGTAATCGGCGCGCGTGTAGCCGCTCAGCTTGTAGCCGTAGCCGAAGGCGTGCGCGACGAGCATATTGAGGTCCGGATGGCCCGGCTCGCCCCGGTAATTGTCCGAGGTCAGGTACAGGAACGTGCTGCCGTCAGAGGCCAGCCCCTCGTTCATCAGCCAGTCGAGCGCCATGAAGATCGAGCGGGCCGCGGTCTCATCGCCCGTGAGCCGGTGGTACCGGCTGATCCCCTCCAGCAACAGGCCCGTCATGAACGGCGAGCCGCCGTACTCGTCGGGCCGCGCCCCTTCCTCCGTGTCGTGGGCGTAGAGGTTGTGGATGAAGCCGCCGCGCTCCGGCCACTCCTGCTGGGTCTTGTAGAGGTTGTCCACGTACTCCTTCGCCAACCGGAGGAAGTGGTCCTCCCCGGTCATCTCGTAGTAGGCGACCACGCCCAGCAAGGGAGACGCCGCCTCGCGCTCGGTCCAGAAGTTCGTCGCGCCCTTCGGGTAGAACGCCTTGGAGGGCGGGAACGTGCGCGTGAGGTAGTCCACCATGGCCTTGGCGACCTCGCGTGAGCGGGGATCGCCGGTCAGCAAGTAGTCGTCCGCCATCGCCTCCACGTAGACGTAGCGGGTCTGCGAGTAGGTGATGTGGCGGCCGGCATCCGGCCCCTCGTGGACGAGCTCGCGCTCCCGGTACGCCAGCAGCTCCTTGCGCGCCGCCAGGAAGATGTCCGGCTCGCCGGAGCGGACGTAGAGCTGGTAGAAGGCGTGCGGGGTGCTGTAGTAGCCATCGACGCGGATGTCGCCCTGCAGCTGGTCATCCCGCCTGAGCGGATAGTGCTGCCTGATCTGCGTGTCGTAGCCAGGAAACCCGTGCGCGTACATCGGCACCTGCGCGCCGATCACCTGCGAGTCGCACAGCCAGTAGGCAGGAAGTGCCAAGAACCCTTCGGGCGCGTCCCACGCGATCGGCGTCGGCGACGCGTCCGTCGCCTGCCGCGTCCGGCCCCAGACGAGCGTCACCGGTGCGTCGCTGTCGAGCCCCGGGAGATGGAACTGGACGAGCAGCGACCGGATGGAGTGATCCTTGGGCCACCGCGCCAGCACCTGCGTCGCGATCGGCAGCTCCTGGCCATCGCGCAGCACCACGACGTCGCGCTCCGAGGCGAGCTGCCCGGGCGCGAACGGGACGCCGTTTGACACCAGCGCCGGGCCCCCCGGCTCGCCGCGCAGCCGCACGACCATCACGTCCAGCGAGCCGCTCGTCTGTGGCGCAGGCTCCGGGACCGGCGGCGGCACTGGCATCGCCGGCCGCGGCGCCGCGCGCTGCGGCGCAGAAATTGGGACCGTTTCTATTTTCCTATCGGCAGCCGTCTGGAAAATTGAAACGGTCCCGTTTTTGCTCGGTGGGGTCTGCACAGCCACACCGCCGCGCGGGACCAAGCGCAGATTATCGAAGTACAGCGTCACTTCCTTGCCGGCCTGGTCCACGAAGAGCACGAGGAAGAAGAGCTGCGACGTATCCAGTTTCTGCAGCCGCTCCCGCGGGATGTGGACGCGGTTCGGCCCCGGCTGCAGGGGGTAGTCGATCGTCACCTTCTTCCGCGCCCGGTCGTCCACACGCACCGCGAACGGCACCGGGTCGGGCTGCGGGTTGAACACGTCCAGCGTCAGCGCCTCGAACTCCCGCACCGGCTGCGACAGTTTCTTCGTATTGATGCTGGGCCAGTCGTCCTTCGGGAAGACCGCTTTGAGCGAGTGGGCGCCCTCTGTGACATGCTCGGTGGAGAGCGACAGCGCAAATCCCTGCTCAGGGGAAATGTCCCACGGCTTCAGCTCCTCAAACCCGCAGTAGAGCCCGGGGTCCGCGCCGCGCGCGGCTGGCGGCCGCGCCGCATGGAGCGCCCGATACCCGATCGTCAGCACGATCACCCACACGAGCAGTGTCCGGATCTTCATGGCACCCCCGCGACCGAAACGTGCCAGGCACTGCTCTGTCGAAACGCTACGGCCACAAGGCAAAAAGTGTCAGACACTTTTCCCGATGCGAGACGGCGGGTCGAAAAGTGTCTGACACTTTTTGCAGTCGTCCCACTGGCTGTTCGACAGAGCGGCCTGGCACTTTTTCCGTCGTGTTGAAGCGCGCTGGTGAGTTCGTAGTCCCGGTAGCAGTCGGGGTCTCCGCCCAGGCCCTGCTCCGCGGCCCTGATGATATTGACCAGCTCGCGCGCGGTCACGTAGTGCAGCCGGAAGCGCGCGCCGTCGTCGTAGCGCGTCTCCAGATACGTCCACAGCTCATCCATCGGCCGGCCCAGCAGCACCGCCGCGTTGTCCTCCCTGGCACCGTGGGTGTGCACCTTGACGACCACCCATTCCTCGCGGCCTTTGACGCTGATGGCTTGGCGCACCCAGAGATCCGCGCGTCGCGGCGTCGGCGGGTTGGCGGCGCTGATCTCGCCGTTCTCAATCCGCGGCAAGAGGCCGTATTTCCGCCGCGACCAGTTGAGCGCCAGTGGCCCCTGGACAAGCAGCAGGTGGCCGTTGCCCTGCCCCCACGCCAAATCCTTTGGTGTGGGGGCCTGCCCGCCCACGCGGACGTCCCACCCGGTGTCGTGCGACTTCGGCCGCGTCGGATCGCCCGCCGCATAGTAGAGGCTGTTCACCTTCCGCGCCTGCGTCTCGTGCGGCGCCGAGGGCATCGTGAAGTCCGCGTAGCAGCCCGCCTGCTGCAGGACGGCGAGCTCGTCGTTCACGCCGCACCACGCCCCGTCGGGCCGCGAGTTGTTCAGCGCCCAGTTGCCGTGCACGAACCCGAACCGGACCTGCCCGGTCGCCTTGTCCCTCGCCAGCAGCCCGTGCCGCGCGAAATCCGCTTTCGCCTGTTCGAGCTTCTGCGCCAGCGTCACGTCGGTGTCGTCGTGGTGGTGCAGCTGCACCTCCACCTCGGCGAATCCCTCTCGGCACAACGTCGCCAGCAGCTCGACGAGATCGGGCTGGTAGGCCTCGGCCGGGTAGAAGAAGGTGGGGCGCGGTATCTTCCAATCGCTATCGTGGTGCCAGCGGGCCAGGCGCGGGTACTCTGTGACCCAGCGCTCCACCCGGCGGCGCTGCGTCGCGGCGTCGGCGCCGCCAACGTTGGGCTCGAAGTGATCCGCGACGCAGAACAGCACATGGACCGTCGCGCCCGGCGGCGCTTCCGCGGGCCGGTGCCGCAGAACCCCAGGCAACCACAGGTGCGCGTTGCGGATCATCTTCAGGTCCTGTCCTGCCCGTTGCCGGCGGCGTCAAGACCCCGGCGGGCGCCGATGCGCGGCGTCCAGCCGAGCACCTCTCTCGCGGCGCGGCCATCGAACGGCCCCAGCGGGCGGCTCGACCGCAGCCGGTACAGCGACAGCGGCAGGTGAACCTTGGTGAGACGGCTGACGACGCCGGCCAGGATAGCGGCCGCCATCAACACCGGGCGTGGCACGTAGGACACGCGCAGCTGCGGGCCGGCGAGGCGACGGCATGCGTCAATGTAGTCGTGCTGCATCAGGCCGTCGGCGGGATCCACGATGTGGAAGGTCGAGCCCAGGACGCCGTCGCGCTGGGCGGCGAGCAGCAGCGCGTCGACGACATCGTCGACGTACACCAGCGGCAAGGGCAGGCGGCCATCGCCGACGACGAACCAGCGGCCCCCGAAGGTGATGGTGCCGGTCGGGGCGAACTGCTCCGCCCCCCGGCCGAAAATCTGGCCCGGCCGCAGGATGACCGCCGGCAGCCCCTGCTGCCGGATGGCGTCCAGGACGATGCGTTCGGCATTGAGCTTCGCCTGCGTGTAGAAGCCGCGCAGCGCTGGCCGTGGCTCCAGCGCAGCGGTCTCATCGATGGGCGTCCCCGGCCGATGCCCCGCGTGGTCCAGCACGCCGACCGAGCTGACATAGACGAGGCGCTTCACCCCGTGGCGGAGGCACGCGGCCACCACGTTCTTCGTACCCCAGATGGTGCCTGCCTCAAACGCGGCCCGGCGGCCCCCGGTCGCCGCGCCGACATGGTAGACAAGCTCGACGCCGCGGACCGCGCGGTCCACCGCCTCAGGATCGCCCAGGTCGCCATACACTACGTCGATCTGCGGGTCGGCGGCGAGCGCCGGCGCCGGACGGCGCAGGAGGAGCCGGACCGTCTCTCCGCGCTGGCGCAGGCGGCCAAGCAGCGCGCCGCCGAGCAGGCCGCTGGCGCCCGTGACCAGGATGCGGGGCGGCACCGCCGCCGGGGATGAGGCGAACCCCGCCCTTAAGGGCGGGGCGAACGCGCGCGCCTTGGCCGCGTCCGCCTCGCGGCCGGCCTGCTCGATCAAGCAAACGATACGCCGGCCCTCCTCGGCGGAAACGGGCGGCGGCCCGCCGGCTGCGAGCGCCTCATAGAACCGGCGCACCGAGACGCCGATGCCCGGGTTGGGCGCCAGGCGCCCGGTGAGGAACTTGATCGCGTTCAGCGGCACGCGGTAGAGCTGGCCGAGCGCCACCAGCGCCGTGCCAAGCATGCGCTGGATGGGCTTCGGCGCCGGCAGCGTCCGGTGGAGGCTGAGCGTCTGCAGGTAGCAGTCGACGTGCAGCCGCCCGCGCGTGCCGTGGATCACCAGCTCGTTCTGCATGGGCCGCGCATTCCACGAGAGGTACATCGCGCCCCGGCCGCGCTCGGCCTCGACGACGGCGTGCCACTCGTCGAAGAACAGGTGCGGGTCGCGGCCGGTCGAGCGGTACCGGACCTCGACGCGCGTGACCGCCCCGAGGAACGCTTCAAGGAGAGAGAGGCCGTGCGCGCCGAGGTCCGCGAAGGGATAGCCGCCCCGCCCGTAGAACGCCGGCATGGCACCACCGGCATACGACGGGTAGTCCGAGTTGCGGAAGAAATGCGCCGCGAGCACCTCGCCCAACGCACCCCGGCGCACCAGCTCGAGGGCACGCAAGACCACGGGATCCATGCGCGCGGAGTGATTCACGGAAAGCACGCGGCCGGTGGCCTGGGCCGCCTCGATCATCCGGTCGCACTCCTCCACGGTCTCCGCCATCGGCTTCTCGACGAACACATGGCAGCCCAACTGCATGGCGCGCACGGCCAGCTCGCCGTGCAGCGCCGGCGGCGTGAGGATGTGGACGACGTCCGGCTTGGCTTCGGCCAGCTTCTCCAGGCTCCGGCACACGGCCGGGATGCCGAACGTCGCGGCAGCCTGCCGTGCGGCGGCCTGGTTCGGGTCGGCGATGCCGACGACGGTCACGCCGTGCACGCGCGTCAGCGCCCGGAGGTGGTAGGCGCTGACATAGCCGGCGCCAACGATGCCCACCCGGATCGGCGCAAAAGGTGTCAGACACTTTTCCCGCTTTGAAAGGTGTCTGACACCTTTTGCTAGGCGGTCCTGCACGATGCCCAGGGCCTCGTCCACCCGCGCCTCCCACGTCATGCCAGCCACCGCCCGCAGGCGCGCGGCCCGCTGCTCCGTACTGTCCGTCTTGAGGGCGTCTTCGGTCTTGGCGAGAAACTCCTCGTGGGTCCGCGCGATGCCGACGCAATCGGCGAAGCGCTCCACTTCTGGGATCGGCACCGACACCACCGGCTTGCCCGCGGCCAGGTATTCCCGCACTTTCAGCGGATTGGAATGGCGCACCTGCTCGTTCTGGCGCAGCGGCACGATGGCGACATCAAACGCCTTCGCCCACTGCGGCAGCGTCTCATGGGGCTGCGGCCCCGGAAGGATCACGTTGGGCAGCGACCGCAGAACGCTGACGTCGATCGCGGCCCGCCCGATCAGGAGGAACGTCCACTGGGGCCGCGAGCGCGCGAGATAGCTGAGCAGCTCCAGATCCGTCCACGCCTCCAGCAGGCCGAAGAACCCGATGACCGGATGCCGGAGCGCCCGCGCGCCGGCGGCAAGCGGCAGCGCCGGGTTCAGCGCCCGCCCGAACAGCTCCACGTCAACCCCGTGCGGGCTGTAGGCGGTGCGCGGGTTGAGCGGCTGTTTCGCTTCGAGCAGCGCCCGCGAGGCGACGAACACCTGGTCGGCCCGGCGCGCCAGTATTTCGTCCAGGCGCCGGATCTCGCGGCGGTCGACATCGGGCAGCGACGCGTAGTCGTCGATGCAGTAGTAGACAAGGCCGCGCTCGTCCAGCTGCCCGGCCAGCGGCGCCGCGTGTGGCACTGCGAACCAGAGCAGGGGCCGCTCGAACCCGAGATGCCGCAGCGCCCGCTTGACCAGCCACCGGCCGAGCCGCCGGTTCAGCGCGCCAACGCCGGGCAGCGTGCGGAACGGAATCTGCGGCAGGGTCATATGCCACATCTGCGGGTGAACCCCGCCCTTTTCTGAAAGGGCGGGGTGAATCCGGCTCGGCAGGCTGGTGGCCCGGCTCAGCTTCTTCCAGAGCTTTTTCGCGTCGCGCGCGCTGGCCTTGGGCGCCCGGAGCCCGGGCACCTCGACATAGAGCAGCGGAAGCCGCTCCGCGAGCCGTGTTGCGATGTGGTGGCTGCTGGTGCGGTTTTCTGCGAACCAGTCGTTGCCGAAGTAGACGATAGGCATGTGGCCGTCGTTCATCGGCGTCCCGCCAGCTCCTCAACGGTGGCGAAGCCAAGCCCCCGGCCCTTCAGGTCCCGGATGAGATCCCGGAGGGCCTCGACCGTGTGCGGGGAATCCTCGTGCAGCAAGACGATGTCCCCCGGCCCGGCCGACCGGGCCGCGGCCCGCATCGAGGCGGGCGTGGCCTCCCGACGATGATCCCCGCTCTCCACCGACCAGAGGACGACGGTCCACCCGCGCGCGGCCGCGTAGCCAAGCAGCGGGAGGCTCATCGCGCCATACGGCGGGCGAACCAGACGGCTCGAGACGCCGGTCGTCTCCTGAATCGCCGCCGCGGTCTGCTCCACTTCTTTGACGAGCGCCTCCCGACCCATCCCGTTCAGCCGGTGATGCGACCACGAATGGCCGCCGACCGCATGCCCGTCGCGGACGATGGCCCTGGCGAGCGCGGGGTACTTCTGCACTTCGGCGCCGACGAGGAAGAACGTCGCCTGGACCCCCTCCTCGCGCAGCACGGCGAGGATGCGCTCGGTGTGCGCAGGGTGCGGGCCGTCGTCAAAGCTCAGCGCCACGACCCGACTGCGGCGATCCCCTCGCGCAAGCAGCAGCCGCTTCGGCGCCATCCGGAGGATGGCAGCCTTCACCGCGCGCTTCACAAGTGTCAGACACTTTTCGACCTGTCGTCTCGCGTCGGGAAAAGTGTCTGATACTTTTTGCGGGAGGTGCGGCGCCCCGTTGCGCGCCGCCTGAAGGAGCTCCGCCAGGCGCCCGGCGCTCTCTTCCCAGCCGCGCGCCATGACGGCGCGCCGGATCTGCTCCGGGCTCCAGGGCTGCTCGAAGCTGCGCGTAAGCGCCTCGGCCAGCGCCGCCGGCTGCTGCGGCGGCACGAGGATGCCGCACTCGCCGCTCTGCAGCAGTTCCGGAATCGCGCCCACCGCCGTCGCCACGACCGGGCGCCCGCACGCCAGCGCCTCGAGGACGATGTTGGGGCAGCCCTCGCTGCGGCTGGGCAGGCACATGACGTCCGCGGCGCACAGCCACAGCGGGATTTCGGCATGGGGCCGCCGGCCGGCAAACTGCACGCGGCCGCCCAGCCCATCGGCCTGCGCCATCCGCACAAGCTCCTCCTGCAGCATCCCATCGCCGACGAAGCTCACACACACATCGCCGGGCAGCCGCCGCATCGCCTCCAGGAGCACGTCCGGCCCCTTCACCGGCACGAGGTTGCCCACGAAGACGATCCGGCGGCCCTCCGGGGCCAGTCCCAGCGCCTCGCGCGCCTCGCGGCGGTCCTTCGACCGGAACCGCTCGCGATCCACCCCGTTGGGGATCAGGGCGATCCGCGAGGGGTTGACCCCGAGGCGCACCAGCGCTTCCCGGAGCGGCTCGGAGACCGCAACCACGGCATCAGCCTGCCGCAGCGCCCACGCGATGAGCCGCCGGCGGATGGGCCCGCGGGCGAAGAGATGGAGGTCGCTGCCGTGCACCTTCGCGACGAGCGGGCGCCGCAGGCGCCGCGCGAGCAGCGCCGCCCCGAACACGTCGGGATAGGCCCACGTCGCCAGGATGACATCGCACGGCCGCTGCCGGTGGAGCCGCCACACGGTGCGCCGGACGCCGAGGAAGAAGAGCCAGCCGTAGAGGGCGCGCGCCACGTTCGGGATGACCAAGTGCCGTGGGTGGTGCACCGGGATGCCACCGAGCGTCTCCGCATCCGGCACCCGCGCATAGCTGGACCACCGCGGCGCCACGCGCCGCAGCCAGGCCCCCACACCAACCAGGTTGGTGTGGGGGCAGGCGGCCTTCGGAAACCAGGGGACCGGCGCGACAATCGTGAGGTCGCACCGCTTGGCGAGCTGCGCGAACTGCTGGGCGTTGAACACGCCGCGGTCCGGCTCGACGCGGTTAGGAAACAGGTTGGTGACGATAAGCGCTCTCATAGGCGTCCACCATGCGATGCAGATCGAAGCGTTCCCGGACCCGCTGCTGCGCCTCCGCGCCAAGCGCCACCCGCCGCGGAGGATCGGCCAGCAGCGCCAGCATCGCCTCGGCCATCTCGTGCGGATTGCGCGGGGACACGAGCCAACCGGTGTGCTGATCCACCACCGCCTCCGACACGCCGCCCACCCGTGTCGCGACCACGGGCAGCCCCGCGGCCATCGCCTCCAAGACCGTCAACGGCATCCCCTCGCTGATGGACGACAGCACGAACAGGTCAAACGCCCGCAAGAGCGCCGGGATGTCCTGCCGCTCACCGAGGAACCGCACCCGCTCGCCGATGCCAAGCGTGCCGGCCAGATGCACAAGCTCGCCCCGCAGCGGACCGTCTCCCACCATGACCAGGGAGCTCGCCGGATGGGCGTCCACCACGCGGCGGAACGCCTCCAGAAGCGTCCGGTGGTCCTTCACCGGGACGAGGCGCCCCACCGTCCCGATGACCGGGCGCGCGCCGTTGAGCCCAAGCGCCTGCCGCGCCTCAGCCGGCGCGGCGCCATCGACGAACCGGCCCACGTCCACGCCGTTGACCACGGTGCGGACGTCGGCCTCCGGGATCCCCTGCCGCTCAACGAGGTGCCGCTTCACCTTCTCGGAATCGGCGATGATGACGTCGGTTACGCGCGCCAGCCACCGCTCGGCCGCCATCAGCCGACGCTGGTGCGGAAACAGGTTGCTGTGCTCGGTGTGGATGAGGCGCGCGCCGGCCTGCCTGCCGCTGCGCGGCAGCAGGCAGGCGAGCTTCGCCGCCACGCCCCCGTAGAGCCACGGGGCCGCGTTGTGCGTGTGCACGACGCCGATGCGCTCCCGCCGCAGGAGGCGCGCGAGGTGCAGCGCCAAACGCAGGTCAATCCCCGGCCGCCGGTGCATCGCGTGCACCCGCACCCCCAGCCGCCGGAACTCCTCCGCCAGCGGCCCCTCGCCCCCGAGGCCGCACACCTGCATCTGGAACATTTCCCGGTCGATGTGCTGCGCGAGGTTCAGGACCACCTGCTCCGCCCCGCCCATCTCCAGTGTATTGAGGAGGTGGAGGATCCTGATTGGAAAATTGGGACCGCTGCTCTTTTTCGGGCGTTGAAGCGAAAGAAAGAGAGCAGCGGTCCCAATTTTCACCCGCCGCGCCAGCGCAACGCCGGACGATCCCAGGCACGTCGCGAGATAGTACGCCACCGCCCGCAGATGCCACGGCCGATGGCGCAGACTTTGCGCAAACTGCTCCCGCGCCTCCGCCAAGCGGTTGGCCGTGAAGTACTCGTGCCCGCACGCGAAGTGGAGCTGCGCCAGTCGTCGAGGCAACAGCGCCGCCAGCTCCGGACGGCTGGCCCGGCTGCGCGCGACCGCCCGCTCGATGACCAGCCGCTCCCCGCCGTAGGAGCGCGCGGTGGGCCGGCTGATGCCGGCGTCGTTGATGCGATACCGCGCGAGCGGCCGGTCCACCGCCACCACCTCGAAGCGCTCCGCGACACGCAGCCACAGGTCATAGTCCTCCACCGAGATGAGCTCCGGCGCCTCGTCGAACAGCCCCGCCTGCTCCAGGCAGGAGCGCCGTACGACGACGGTCGAGGTCGGGATGATGTTCCGCATGAAGAGTTCTGGGAAGATGCGGCCGCTGGGCCGGCGCGCCGGAGGGCCGGGCGGGAGCGGACGTCCCTCTGCGTCGATCTTCCGCACCGCCGCGTACGCGAGGCCCGCCGTAGGATACGCCTCGAGCGCCGCCACCTGCGCGGCCAGCTTGTCCGGCTCCCACACGTCGTCCGCGTCGAGGAACGCGACGAGCTCGCCGCGGCTTCGGCGGAGGCCGGCGTTGCGCGCGCTGGCCGGGCCGCCGTTGGGCTTCCGGATGTAGCGCACGCGCGCGGGATCCGCCTCAACGACCTGGGCCACCGGCTGGGGGGAGCCATCGTCCACCACGATGACCTCGAGGTGCGGATACGTCTGGTTCAAGGCGGACTCCACCGTTTCCCGGATGAACCGCCCGGCGTTGTATGCCGGAATAATGACGCTCACGAGCGGCGGCATCCGTCCTCCCCCCGCAGCGCCATCCGGAGCTTGCCGGACACCAGCCCCAACCCGTACACGACCCGCATCTGGTGCATCAGCCGACGCTCGGCGTCCGATGAGCCGAGGCTGGCCACATAGGCCGCGCCGTGGCCGGCCAGCTCCCTGAGCGCCCACCAGGGGACGCCGAGGACGCTCCGGCCCTTCGCGGGCGGCAGGTAACGCGCCGTCGAAGCGCCGTGCTCGAAATGCCATCGCCGGAAGTACGCGAGCCGCATGCGCTCGGCCGGCACCTTGTGATAGACCACCGCGTCCGGCGTGTAGACGATGCGGGCGCCGGAGGCCAGCAGCCGCTCGAACAGCTCCGTGTCCTCTTCTCCGCCCAAGCCGTTGCCGCGGTTGCCCAGCCTCGCGTCAAATCCGCCCAGCGCCACGAGCCGTTCTTTCCGCACCGCCGCATTGGCGCACACGAACTGCTGGCTCGTGGACGTCACCACTACGGGGGCGTCCCCACGGTCGAGCATGGCGAGGCGACTGCGGAAATACGCCCCCAGCCAGGCCGGCGGCGGCGCCTGCCAGCGCGGCAGCACCTTGCCGTAGACGCAGTCGGCTCCGTGGCGGTCGAAGGCCCGGGAGAGCGCGGCCAGCCAGTCCGGCTCGGGCTCGACGTCGTCATCGGTGAAGGCCACCACGTCGCCGCGCGCGGCCGCAACACCGGTGTTCCTCGCATAGCCCTGTCCCTGCCGGCCTTCAAAACCGTATCGGAGGTACCGATCGCCGCCCGCCTGCGCGGCCGCCACCACGTCGCGGGTGCCATCGGACGAGTTGTTGTCCACGACGACCACTTCATGCTCGAAACCGGAGACGCGCTGCGCCCGCAGGCAGTCCAGCGTGACCTGCAGGCTCCGGGCCCGGTTGTACGTGATCACGACCACGGAAATCAGCATGGGGTGCTCACAGGTGCCACACGCGATACCGCAGCGACGCCTGGGCCTGGCCGGCCTTCCACCAGAGATAGCAGAGGACGTCCAGCCAGGCCTGCACGACCGGCTCGGGCTCGCGCCGGCCGCGGAGCCCCGCCCGCACCCATCCGGCGCAGCCGGCCGCCAGCCGCCGGACGCGCCGGATGAGCCTGACGAGATCTTGGTAGGTGTGCTTGAGGGTGCGCGGCCCAAGCTGCGGCCGATGCTTCAGATAGAGCTGCACCCAGCCGTACCCGTAGCCTTGCCGCTGCTTGAGGAGTGCTGCGACCGATTCCCGGTGCTGGTGAAAGACGATGGCCTCGGGGCTGTAGGCGATCTTCAGCCCCAGGCGGTCCTGCATCCGCCAGGCCAGGTCCACGTCCTCGGCGGTGCGCATCCAGCCGTCGAAGGCGCCGATCCGGTCGAAGACCGACCGGAGGTACAACGCGTTCGCGGTCGCCGCAAACGGCTTTTCCCCATCGCTCATCACCCACGCGGCCTGCGAGTAGGCCTGGCGGTTTTCGACGTACCGATGGGCGGCGGTGCGCAGCTCGTACGCCCGCAGCTCGCCGGCCACGCAGCCGACGCCATCCGTGAAGTGCTCCACGCCGCGGCGCAGCCAGGTCGGGGACGCGACGCAATCCGCGTCGGTGAACGCGATGATGTCCCCCCGCGCGACCTCAAGCCCCAGATTCCGCGCCGCCGCAGGCCCGCGCCCGACCGGGTCGGGCACATACGTCACCGAATAGCGGCGGACGATGTCCGCCGTCCGGTCCGCGGTAGGGCGGTCCACGACGATGACCTCGTAGCGGTCCTTCGGGTAGTCCTGGCTCATCAGCGCATCCAGGCACGCGCCAATCGTGCGCGCGTTGTTGCGCGCCGGCACCACCACCGACACAAACGGCAGGCGCTCAACTCCGCACTCCGCACTCCGCACTCCGCACTCGTCTAGAGCCATGTCTTCATCGCCACCTGCAGCAGCACCAGGATGCCCAAGCAGGCCAGCGCCACGTTCCGGATGTCCGCCCTGCCGAACTGCACGGTGAACTCCGCCAACTGGATCCGGGCCACATTGGCGAGCGCGGCAGAGAACGCGACGAGCAGGTACGGGATGAGGATGTACGTCCGTGACAGGAAAAATGCCGCGGCGCAGAAGCCCACGAGAGCGGATTCCAGGCCGACGGCATAGGGCCACAGGCGGGGATGCTTTTCGACCATGGCCAACCCCTTGAACGTCACGTACAGCAACCCCACCCAGCAGAAGAATCCCACCAGCCCCAGCTCCGCAAACGCCAGCACGAAGGAGTTGTGCGCGGTCAGTGGATAGTCGTCGGTGAACATGTTCTGCCCAACGCCGAAGATCGGGCGGTGCTTCAGGAGCTGAAACCCGTAGTACCAGGCGTCCAGCCGCCCGGCGGCGGAATCCTCCTCCACCGAAACCATGCCCAGACGGGAGGGGCCGAAGAGGAGGAACAACAGCGCGACCGCCCCTCCCATGAGGCTCCCCATCACGCGGTGCTTCGAACGCCGGACGAAGAAGTACCCGACCGCCGCCATCAGCGCGAGCATCCCGCCGCGGGAGTTGGTCAGGTAGATCCCATAGACCAGCAGCCCGATGAGCGCGATCGGCAGCCATTTGAAGCCGATGAACGAGGGGCCGGCGAGATACGCCAGGAGCACCGGCACCACGATGACGAACGCCAGCGCCAAGTCGTTCGGGTCGTCGAAGATGCCGATCCAGGTGATGCGTCCGTTTTCGACAGGCCACTGGCCCGCCCAGCCGACCCCCGTGGTCGCCTGCACGTGGCCCTGCCAGGCCAAGAGCGCCGTGAGGATCGCGAGCAGCCACAACGATGTCTGCAGCTTGCGCTGGGTGGTCACGATGTTGACCACGAGGAAGTACGTGATCACGTTCACCGTGAAGCCGGCGACCGCCTGGATCATACCGCCGAGGTAGCCGTTGGCGACGTGCGACACGATGATCGCGCCGAAGAACCCCACCATGAACCGGTTGTGCGGGATGCGCACGAGGTTGCTCCCCTTGGTCAGCGCCACCACGAGGAAGAGGAAGAAGACGGCGCCCAGCATCATGGTGTCCATGAGCTGCCACCCCAGCATCCAGGGGATCCACTCCGCCGGCCTGAGATAGATGACGGTGAGATAGCACAAGAGCAGGACGAACGTCATGGGGAGGGCGCCTGGTCTCGACGGGCATAGACCCGCACCGGCCAGCGCGCGTCTGTGAACCCCGCCCTGAAGGGCGGGGTGAACTCACCAACCAGCCGGTAGGACGAGGCCAGCAGGGTCTCCAGCGGGAGGTGTCTTCCGTACGTCAGGTGGGTGTACCGGTCCATCACGATGACCTGCGGCGGATGCTCCGCCAGCGCCGCGCTGATGCGTCCCTGCTCCTCTTCCGACATCCCCTCCATCAACCCGAGCGGGTGCGAGAGGCGCAGGAACGGCCGCCGCCCCGACGTCACCTCCCAGATCATCGCGCCGGAGAGCACGTCATCCCCCGGCGAGGAGTGCTCGGCCACCGTCTGGGCGACCGCCGCCACGGTCGCCGGCGGCCAGTCGCAGTCATACGAGCGGTCGGCGACCGGCCCCGCGTACGCGGCGGACAGGACGAGCGCGGCGCCGACAGCCGAGAGGCCGGTGAAGGCGCCCGCAGCGCGCCATGTCCATCGCTGCGCCGTCAACCGGGCCAGCCCAAGCGCCGCGACGAACCCCGCCGCCACGAGCAGTACGCCGCTCTTTGGATACGGCCCGCCGGCCAGCGGCGTGAACCGCACCACCAACAGCGCTGCGAAGATGGCGAGCGCGCCCGGCAGGTAGCGCGTGCGAACGCGGGCTGAGCCCAGCGCCGCTCGGAATGATGTCCCTCCGATGAGCCCAATCGCCACGAGCGCAAGCGGCACGCCGGCTTTCCAGCCGGCACGTTCCAGCCCCCAAGCCGCAAGCGCGCTGCCGAGGACAACACCCACCAGCCGCCAGGCGTGGCTTGCCGGAGCGTCCAGCCGGCGCAGCAGCCCGAAGACCGCGCAGGACGTCAACAGCGCCATCGGGGGGATCAGCTCGCGGAAGTAGTACTGGAAAAATCCGCGGTGCAGGACGTGGTAGCTGTACAGCACCACCAGGCTCGCCAGCCACACAAACGCCAGGAAAAAGTGCCAGGCACTTTCCCGGTTCGAATAACGCTTCGCCTGTGGAAAAGTGCCAGGCACTTTCCCGGTTCGGCTGAGCGCACACCACAGGGCGGCCGCCACGGCGGTGCCGGCGAGGAAGTGCAGGTTGAGGCGCGCCACGTCATGCAGCCGGTCCACCGTCTCAAACCACGGCTGGCTCGACTGGCGGACCGTGGCCATCGCAGCCTCTGCGCGCGGCATCCAGCCCAAGATGCGCCCGACGCTCGCGGAGACCGCCGCCAGCGGCGAGAGGCTCGCCCGCGAGAGCAGCTCCGAGGCCGGAAGCCACCGCGTATAAGCCAGCAGGACGCCGGCGACGACCGCCCCGTAGCCCAGCCCGAACAGGCCCAACCGACGGGCCAGCGCCAGCACGCCGTCGCGCCGCGCCCACAGGACGAGGAGCAGCGCCGACGCCAGCACGCCGGCCAGGCTGGATTCGCGCACGTAGTAACCGGCGCCCAGCGACGCGCCCGCCAGGACCAGCGGCTGCCAGCGGCCGCCCTGGAGATGTGCCACGACGCCGTAGAGCCCGAGGCCCGTGAGGAGGATGGCCAGCGGCTCGGTCTTCACGACGGCGGCATTGATGAAGATGGTCGGGGTATAGAGGTAGAGCAGCGCAGCCGCCGCGCCGACCCCCCTGCCCCAGAGCCGGCGGCCGAGGAGGAACAGCACCCACGCCGCCAGCGCGGTCGCCAGGATCGGCATGACCCGCCCCGCCGCATACCCGACGCCCAGCAACCTCAGGAACGGCACATACGCATAGACATAGAGCGGCTGGCGGGCATGGTAATCGACCTCGGGCACGAGGCCCTCCATCGCCAGCCTCGCGTCCATCAGGTGCGCGCCTTCATCCGCGTTGATCCAGTGGGCCTGCGCCATCCACGCCTGCAGCGCCAGCCAGATGCCCGCCAGCGAACCAACCAGGCAGACGCGCGCGAACCGGCTCGTCGTGGAGGTCATGTCTGCGCCAGCCTGGGTCGGCTCAGCTCGCGGCCGAGCTCAACTCCATACACGAAGAGCTGGTCCTGATAGCTCCTCGCCTCCAGTTGCTGCGCCTGGGGGTACCGCTTCAGGAACGCCTTGAGGATGACCTGCGGATCCGTATAGGGGTCCTTCCGGATGACCAACCAGACCCGCTCGCAGCCTGGCATGAGCCCGCCGGACGATAGCCCCGCCTGCACTCCCTCGGCAGAGCCGGCCGACACGTGATGGAGCGGCGCGCTGCCGCGGTAGTAGTACTCAAAGGGACGCGCGGCCAACCCGAAAACGACCACTGCATCGGCCGGATGGAGCGCCTGTTCAACCGTCCGGACGAGGGCGCGCCACGGCTCCATCTCACGCTGATACACGCGTCCGAGGCTGATGGAGGCGGCGGCGATCATGGCCGTCGCGACGACCGTCTTGAGCCAGCGGCCGGGAAGATGCAGCCAGCCGTTGCCAAGCAGCAGGTACAGCGCCGGGGCGGCGGCAATCGTGTAGTAGCCCACGAAGATCGGCGTGCTGACGTGGGACAGCACAAACGGAATGAGCAGCGGACACAGCAGCCAGGCCAGCACCAGGCTCCTCCGCACGCGGAGGCGCCAGCACCCAAATGCCGCCAGCGCCAGGTACCACCAGGCGGCCTGGCGGCTCCCGACCGTCACGTAGCTGCCAACAACCCCCAGGAACTTCCAGCGATCCATCCGGGGGATCCAGAACCCTTCCTGGTGGACCCGCACGGCCTGGCTGATCAAGACGCCCGCCCACGGTAGACAGCCCGCGGCGAGCAGCGCCAGGACCACGGCCCAGGCCCGGCCTGAGACCTCCTTCCGCCACACCTGCCAGCCGAGATACCCCTGCTGGGCGATCACGTTGAACACCCAGTAGTAATGGGCAAAGGACATGACCGCGGTGATGAGGACGTACGCCAGCGCCCAGCGCCATGTCCGGCGCCGCAGCCACGCGAGGAGACAACCGAACGAGCCGATGGACGCAGCCAGGAACAGCGAATACGCCCTCGCCGTCTGGGCGTACTCCACCGGCAGGGGGGCCACCGCCATGAGCCCCATGGCGACCCAGGCCAGCCGCCTGCCGCCGAGGAGATGCCCCACCCATCCGGCCAAGCCAACTGCCGCCACCCCGAACCCCACGGACAGGAACCGCAACGCCACTTCGGAGGTGCCGAACAGTCCAATCCACCCGTGCAACAGCGCGTAGTAGAGCGGGGGGTTCGTTTCCCGCGTGTCGGTCACAATAGCGATGAGGGGCCGCTGCGCGAACTCCAGGCTGCACACCTCATCGAACCATAGGCTGTCAGCCCCGAGACGCCACAGGCGCACCGCCAGCGCCCCGAGGAGCAGGGCGGCCGTCACGAGCTCGCTGCGCCACCGCGTCATTCCATCGCCCCCGCATCTGGCGATGGCCGCAAGCGCAGTACGGGCCTCGCGACGGAGCTCGACAGCTTGGTCCACGTCCAGGTCGTGTTGAGGCCGTAGTTCCAGAAGGTCACGATGCCGATCGCGATGAGGTTCGCGACCAGGTAATTCCAGCCCAGCCGGATGGCCAGCAGCCAGAGGATGGCGAGGTGGAACACGGCGCCGGCCCCGCAGATGACGTTGAAATGCGCCAGCCGCCACAGGCGATCCCGCAAGCGAGGCCGCAGGGCGCTCCGGTCGCGGAACGTCCAGCGTTCGTTCCAGAGGAAGTTGTTGAGGATGGCGCACTCGACCGCCACCGCGCCGGAGCGCAGCGTGCCCAACAACCCTGAGCCTTTGAGCCACCACATCATCCCCATATTCACGACGACGCCGCTGCCGCCGACGAGGCAGAAGCGCACGAACCGGCCGAACCCGGTCGGCGCCCAGGCCAGGTGCCAGAGCTGCTGCAGGTAGTCGCGCATGACTGCGGCCCCCAGCTTGCTCTCACCCCGCAGGCGGCGGCCGAACTGGAACGGGATGTCAGCCACGCGCCGATAGCGGCCCCGCGCGAGGACTTCCAGCAGGATCTTGTAGCCCGTGGGGCGCAACTCGGCGCCCTCGACGACGCGGCGCCGCAGCATGAAGAAGCCGGACATCGGATCGGTCACCCCGTGCGCGTCGGGCGGCAGCACCGCCTGCGCCAGGTTGGAGGCCCCGCGCGAGAGCCACTTGCGGATGAGGTTCAACCCCCGCGAGCCGCCGCGTGGCGTGTAGCGGCTGGCAATCGCCAGATCCACCGAGAGATCCGCGAAGGCCTCAAGCAGCCTCGCAAGGACCTCCGGCGGATGCTGCAGGTCGGCGTCCATCACGCCGAGCAGCTCGCCGCGCGCAGCCGCCCAGCCTTCGACCACCGCCGGCGCGAGCCCCTTCTCGCCGCTCGTGCGCCGGATCACCCGCACCTGCGGGTAGCGCGTCCGCAGCGACGCGGCGACCCGCCAGGTCCCATCCGGGCTGTCGTCGTCCACCACGATCATCTCGTGCGCCACGCCCGCGGCCGACAGGACGCCCGCCACTCGCTCCAGCAGCACCGGCAGGTTCCCCGCCTCGTTGTACGTCGGGATGACGACGGACAGCGTGGGGCTCATCGTTCCTCTTGGATGACGTACTCCTTCAGGTCGCGCGCGTGGGTGAAGATCAGCAGCTCCCCGAGCAGCCCGATGGAGGCGATCTGGATGCCGACGACGATCAGCAACACCCCCAGGAGCAGCATCGGCCGGTGGCCGATCGCCAGGCCGAGCGCGAGCTTGGTGTACGTCAGGTACAGCGTGATCGCGAGGCCCGCCCCGAACGACGCGAGGCCCACCAATCCGAAGAAGTGCAGCGGCCGCTTGACGAACCGCGTCAGGAACGCCAGCGTCAAGAGATCCAGGAAACGCGCGATGTACGCCCGCAGCGCGAACGCGCCGATCTCCCGCTTGCCGGGCTGCTGGGGCACCTGGACCTCGCACCATGCGTAGCCGCGCCGCGCCGCGAACACCGGCAGAAACCGGTACAGGTCCCCGTAGAGCGGGGCCTCCGTCAGCACCTCGCGCCGCATGGCGCGCACCCGGCAGTTGAGGTCGTGCACCGGCACCTTCGTCAGCCACCGCGCGATGGCGTTGAAGGCGTCCGACGCGATCCGGCTGAGGCCCTGCTCCTGCCGCGGCGTGCGCCACGCGCACACGACGTCCGCGCCGTCCGCCAGCGGCGCGAGCACCTTCGGCAGCTCCGCCAGCGCGACGTGGAGGTAGGGGTCCACCACCAGCAGGGTCGCGCCGCGCGCCGCCTGCGCGCCGATGGCCAGCGCCGTGGACTCGCCCATCCGCCGCTGCAGCCGGACCACGCGGACCTCCGGGAACCGCTCGCCCACCATCCGGAGAATCTGCCGCGTCTGCGCGCCGGTGGCGTCGTCCACGAAGATGACCTCATGCCCCGCGGCCACAGGCGTGAGAACCCGCCGCAGCTCCTGGCACAGCTCCCCCAGGTCCTCGTAGCGAGGCCCCAGCGGGACGATGACCGACACCGACGGCGTCGGCGGCGCCGCGCGGCTTGTCACGTCAGCCGTTGGCCGCGCGAATGTGTCCATTGCCTCTGATCCGATTCCACATCCGTCGAGCGCCGTGCCGTGCAGTAAAACCCAGGAAGGGGAAGACCGTCTTGCGCAAGCCAACACCGACAAAGCAGGAGATCTGGCAGCCGGGGCACGTCTCCTGCCGTACGCGGCGCCGGTACGCCAGATTCTCCCGGTCATGATAGATGCTGGACGGCGCGCGCTGGTGCACATTGCCCACCGTCCGGCTGTTCGTGCAGTAGTGGAAGTCGCCGTTGGCGTCGAGCACGATCCCCTGATCCTGGAAGGGGCACGGGATGGAACGCTTGGCGCCCTTCAGCATCTCCAGTGCCTTCTCATAGTAAAAGGGCATCTCGCTCATTAGCGGGCTCTCGTTGATCCGCTGTCGGAGGAAGGCTTCGAGGAACGCCCGGTCCTCCGCGGTCATAGTGATGCTGTCCGCCAGGTTCAGGTTGTTGAAATACGACTCCGAGAGCGTTGCCATGAAGAAGTTGATGCCCAGCTCGAGGTGCTTGCTCACCTCGACCAGGTTGTGGACATCGCGCACGTTCATGGCGCTGATGGTCGGGTTCACGCTGAGCTGGAACTCGACCTTCTGGTTCAATTCCTTCAGCGCGTGGAGGGTGTTGATCACCTTCTCGTAGCCTCCCGGCACACCCCGGACGCGGTCGTACACCTCGCCCACCCCGTCCAGCGAGATGCCGATGGAGCACACCACGTTGCGCTCCAGACACAAGGTGGCGATCGCCGAGAAGTGCCTGACGGAGAGCTCCGTCGAGATCCCGGTGGTCGGGATGGAGAGCTTGCGCAGCTTCGGCATGTGCTTCAGCATCAGCCCCACGACCTCGGGGAGGTCCTTCCGCAGCGTCGGCTCGCCGCCGGCGAGGATGATGTACTCGATCCGGCGGAACGCGGGGTCGGTGAAGGTCTCGTCCAGCTTCTCGAGGCTGAGCTGGGTCTTGTCCTCCGTCTTCCAGATGTTGCACATGTTGCACTTGGCGTTGCAGGCCGCGTTCACATTGAGCTGCAGGACCGTCGGCTGGAGGGTCCGGAAGTGCTTCACGACGTTGTTCGTGACGCACTCGCCGGCGACGCTCGCCAGCTCGGCGACAAGACTCCGCCGCGTGGCCAGCTGCCGCTTGATCTGTTTCAACATGGACGCTCCTTTGTTCTCCGTCACCGCTCAGTCGACGCGATCAAGTCGCTGGGTCGAATATGAGTCGTGGACAAGCACAGCTCCGCCAGCAGCCCGACCACCAGCAGGTGCCCCGCGAGCCAGGCGCTGAGCGCCGAGACCGCCGGCAGAATCTGCGGGATCGTCTGGGACGGCCCCGCATATGACTCCCACGAGCGGATGACGCCGACCGCCGCCAGCCCGGCGCAGCCAACCGCCAGGACGCCGAACAGCCGCAGCGGACGCGACGCGAACTTGACCAGCAGCGACACCGTCACCATGTCCAGCGCCACCCGCCAGGTGCGCGAGAGCGTGTACTTCGTCGTGCCGAACCGCCGCGGGTGATGCGACACCTTGAGCTCAGCGATCAGCGCCCCGGTCAGCGTGGCCAGCGCCGGGATGAACCGGTGGAACTGCGCGTAGAGCGGGGTCCGCTTGATCACCCCGGCCCGGTAGGCCTTGAGCGAGCAGCCATAGTCGTGCAGCCGCACCCCGGTCAGCCAGCCGATGAGCCGGTTCGCAATCATCGAAGGGATCTTCCGCGTCCACAGCTTGTCCTGCCGCTCGTGCCGCCAGCCGCACACGACGTCGTAGCCCTCGTCGAGCGTGGCCAAAAGCCGCGGGATGTCGGCCGGGTCGTTCTGCAGATCGCCGTCCATCGTCACGATGATGCCGCCGCGCGCCGCCGCAATCCCGCACGCCATCGCCGCGGTCTGCCCGAAGTTCCGCGCAAGCCGGATCGCCCGCACGCGCGGATCGCCCGCTTGCGCTTCCCGCAGCGCCTCCCACGTCCCGTCGGTGCTGCCGTCATCCACGAAGAGGAGCTCCCATGTCCCCGATGTGGCGTCCGCCATCTTGACCAACGCCTGGTGGAGCCTAGGAACGCTCTCGACCTCGTGATAGACGGGGACTACGACGGACACAAGGGTCATCGCTGCAAGCCGCTCGGAGTTTTGACACGGCGGGCGAGGTCGGTTAGACTTGACGCACCATGATCGGTCCATTCACCGCCGTCTATATGAAACGAGGCGCCTGGTACGCCGCCTATGTCGAGGAAGTCCCCGGCGTCAACACGCAGGGCCGGACCCTGACCGAGGCTAAACGGAACCTCAAAGACGCTTTGGTGATGGTCCTCGAGGCCAACCGCGCGCTCGCGCGCCGCGGGCACAGTCCTCGCGCCATTGAGGAGCCGATTTCGATCGCCGTGGAACGAAGCGGAAGGCGCTCCTGCGCCATCTGCTAGCGCAGGGCTGTCGTCTCCTCCGAGAAGGCGCGCCCCACACCATCTAGTGGAACCCCGCCCCCCACCGCACCTCATCGGTCCCTCGGCACAGCGAAGTGAACGACTTCCTCGCCAGAAAGATCTGCCGCGATCTCGACATCCCTGAGCCCTAACGGCATGATCACCGAGCCGGCGGCCCCCCCACCATTCTCGCGGTGTGACGTCAAAAAAAGCGCCGTCCCCATTGTTCCTGACTTGCTCCGCGCTTCTGCGGGCTTCCGCGGTTCCGCGGTGTTGTTTGTGCAGCCGCGGCGCGCCCTGGACCTCCTGGGAGACCGGGATGACCACCGAGCAGCGCATGGTCAATCGTTCCTCGGGGCGCCCGCGTGGGCAAAGACCGTCACGGTGCCGTTGACGAATTCCGCCACCGGTTCGACCCCAGGGAGCAGACGGT